>Ga0207655_1000068_pt1 | contig 241705 bp, 215 predicted proteins | sample KBSM44metaG_FD_184398 | JGI IMG/M metagenome (GOLD analysis project Ga0207655, IMG submission 184398) | Miscanthus rhizosphere microbial communities from Kellogg Biological Station, Michigan, USA - KBS M4-4 metaG (SPAdes) (version 2) | ecosystem: Host-associated > Plants > Roots > Rhizosphere... | reverse complement strand
GCGCAATGCGCCGTTAGAATCAGGGCGTCCTCGCCCGGAATAGTTAGCATGTTTTGGTTACTGGCGATCCTCGCCTACCTGCTCGGCTCTCTGTCCTTCGCCATTTTGCTCAGCCGCCTGACCGGAACCCCCGATCCGCGAATGAGTGGCTCGGGCAATGCCGGCGCCACCAACATGCTGCGCCTGGCCGGCAAGAAGCTGGCGATCCTGACCCTGCTCGGCGACCTGTTCAAAGGCCTGCTGCCGGTGCTGATCGCCGGACTCGCCGGACTGGCGCTGCAACAACAGGCCTGGATCGGCGTCTGCGCCGTCCTCGGCCATCTGTTTCCCCTGTACTTCCGCTTTCGCGGCGGCAAGGGCGTCGCGACAGCCGCCGGCATGCTACTGGGGCTTTACCCACCTGCCGCCCTGCTGGCCATCACCACCTGGATCCTGACCTTCTACCTCACCCGCACCAGCTCGCTGGCCGCACTGATCGCCACACCCTTGACCCTGCCGCTGCTGGCCTGGCAGGAACCGGCGGCACTGCTGCCGATGAGCGTACTGACCGGGCTGATCGTATGGCGCCACCGTGGCAATCTACGCGACCTCTTTGCCGGTCGCGAACGGCATTTCTGACGCTGTACGTGAAAACCGTTCCAACCGTCGATGGGCAACCGCTCAAAGCGGCGGCAACTGCTCCATCGGCCAGCGCGCCTGCACGCTGATCGCCAGGCTCTCCTGTTGTCCCGCCTGCAGGCGCTGGCAACCGGCAAAAGCGATCATCGCGCCGTTATCGGTGCAGAACCTGGGACGCGCATAGAACACCTCGCCCTTCAGGTCGCCAAGCATCTTCTCCAGCGACGAGCGCAAGGCCTTGTTCGCACTGACACCGCCGGCAATCACCAGACGCTTCATACCGGTCTGCTTCAGCGCGCGCTTGCATTTGAAGGTCAGAGTCTCCACCACCGCCTGCTGGAAGGCCAGCGAGATGTCGCAACGGGTTTGCTCGCCGTCGTCCCCAGCGCTGACACACTGCTGCCAGGTATTGAGCGCAAAGGTCTTCAGGCCACTGAAGCTGAACTCCAACCCGGGGCGATCACACATCGGCCGAGGGAACACAAAACGCCCAGGGACGCCCTGCTCGGCCAGCCGGGCAATTTCCGGGCCGCCCGGGTAGTTCAGGCCGATCAGCTTCGCGGTCTTGTCGAAAGCTTCGCCGGCGGCATCATCCAGGCTTTCGCCCAGTACGCTGTACTCGCCGATACCCTCGACCTGCACCAGTTGCGTATGCCCGCCCGAGACCAGCAAGGCGACGAACGGAAACTGCGGAGGCTGCTCTTCGAGCATCGGTGCCAGCAGATGACCTTCCATATGGTGCACGCCCAGCGCCGGAATATCCCAGGCAAAGGCCAGCGCCTGAGCGCACGATGCGCCGACCAGCAAGGCGCCGACCAGGCCCGGGCCTGCGGTGTAGGCAATCGCATCGATCTCGGTCGCGGCGCAGTCGGCCTCGGCCAGCACCTGGCGGATCAATGGCAGCATGCGCTTGACGTGATCGCGCGAAGCCAGCTCCGGCACCACGCCACCATAGGCCCGGTGCAGGTCGATCTGACTGAACAACGCATCAGCCAGAAGCCCGCGTTCACTGTCGTACAATGCGACGCCGGTCTCGTCGCAGGAGGTTTCTAATCCCAGTACTAGCATGGGTTTGCGCCCTGAGGCTGAATTCGAAGGCGCGCATGATAGTCGCCCCTCCCAGGCCCCGACCAGCGGTTTTCGATCAGAGGCTTTGCATTCCGCGTCCCGAGGGGTTAACATCCGCAACCCTTAAAAACCGATGATCTCCAGTGCGCTTTTGCCTGAGGACATCGACCCCGGTAATGAATGAAGGTAGCTCTGGATGCCAGCCGTCAAAGTTAAAGAGAACGAACCCTTCGACGTAGCTCTGCGTCGTTTCAAGCGCTCCTGCGAAAAAGCCGGTGTTCTGGCTGAGGTTCGTAGCCGCGAATTTTACGAGAAGCCAACTTCCGAGCGTAAGCGCAAAGCAGCTGCTGCTGTTAAGCGTCACGCCAAGAAAGTTCAGCGCGAACAGCGCCGCGCCGTTCGTCTGTACTAATACACAGACGTTCGTTGCAAGCTTCTGCCAAGCCCGGCCCTCAGCCGGGCTAATGGCATTTGCGGATAACGCTTGATGCTTCACCGTCAAAGCCGCTGATGTGGCCTCGACAAACCCGCTTCACCACGTCAGAACTGGCTTATAGCCAGCGGTGCACGTCTTTACTGACGAGCCTACCAAGGCTACCGACGAGCACACCCTTTCCAGCTTGCGGGCAACTCCGTGGTCGCCTTGACCTCCAACGGGCCCGACAGCACATTGTACAAATCGAAACCTGAAAGGCCGTACGATTAAAGGTCAGTCAGCTTTGACAGATACACTTCCCGACGATGATTGAGCAGACGACGAACGGTCGCGCAGTGAACTGACCTGCATGCCCTACGTCGACAGGCCCATTCGGGATTTTCTTGCAGTGCAGTGACGACGAGAACGCCATGGCCGGGCTGATACCCCAGAGCTTCATTGACGACCTGCTGAACCGTACCGACATCGTCGATGTGGTCAGCTCGCGCGTGCAGATGAAAAAGGCCGGCAAGAACTACACCGCCTGTTGCCCGTTCCACAAGGAAAAGACCCCCTCCTTCAGCGTCAGCCCGGACAAGCAGTTCTACTACTGCTTTGGCTGCGGCGCAGGGGGTAACGCCCTCGGCTTCATCATGGACCACGACAACCTGGACTTTCCCCAGGCCATCGAGGAACTGGCGAAAGCCGCCGGCATGGAAATCCCTCGCGAGGAAAGAGACAACGGCCGTGGGCGCAAGCCCCGCCAGCCGACCGACTCGCCGCTCTATCCGCTGCTGACCGCCGCCGCCGACTTCTACCGCCAGGCGCTCAAGAGCCACCCAGCCCGCAAGGCCGCCGTGGACTACCTCAAGGGCCGCGGCCTGACGGGCGAAATCGCCCGCGACTTCGGTCTGGGCTTCGCCCCACCGGGTTGGGACAACCTGTTCAAGCACCTGTCCAGCGATACCCTGCAACAGAAAGCGATGATCGACGCCGGCCTGTTGATCGAGAACGCCGAAACCGGCAAACGCTACGACCGCTTCCGCGATCGCGTGATGTTCCCCATCCGCGACACTCGCGGTCGCATCATCGCCTTCGGCGGCCGAGTACTCGGCGACGACAAGCCCAAGTACCTGAACTCGCCGGAAACCCCGGTATTCCACAAGGGCCAGGAACTCTACGGCCTGTTCGAAGCACGCAAGAACAACCGCAACCTCGACGAAATCATCGTCGTCGAGGGTTACATGGACGTCATCGCGCTGGCCCAGCAAGGCCTGCGCAATGCGGTCGCGACCCTGGGCACCGCGACCAGCGAAGAGCACATGAAACGCCTGTTCCGGGTGGTGCCCAACGTGCTGTTCTGCTTCGACGGTGACCAGGCCGGTCGCAACGCCGCCTGGCGCGCCCTGGAGGCGACCCTGAGCAGCCTGCAGGACGGCCGCCGAGCGCGCTTTCTGTTCCTGCCGGAAGGCGAAGACCCCGATACCCTGATCCGCGCGGAAGGCACCGACGCCTTCCGCGCCCGAATCAACCAGCATGCTCAACCGCTGGCCGATTATTTCTTCCAGCAATTGACGCAAGAGGCCGACCCGCGCTCGCTGGAAGGCAAGGCCCACATGGCCACGCTCGCCGCACCACTGATCGACAAGGTGCCGGGGGCCAACCTGCGCACCCTGATGCGCCAGCGACTGACCGAAATCACCGGCCTGAGCAACGAAACCGTCAACCAACTGGCTCAAAGCGCTCCGACGCAGATGCCACCGAGTTACGAACCGGCTATCGACTACGGTTTCACCCCGGACTACGCGGGCCATTCGGACTACTCGGATTACCATCAGCCGCAGGAGAGCTACGCGCCCCAGCAGGAATGGACACCGAAGAAACCCGGGGCCGGCGGCAAGAAATGGGACAAGAAACCCTGGGACAAGAATGGCAAACGGGGTGGCGATCGCGACCAGCCACGTGCCCCGAGAGTGCCGGCGCCCGTCGAACCTCCTATACAAGCTGCGGTGCGGACCTTGATCCACCACCCGCAACTGGCCGGCAAGGTCGAGACGGCGGGTCACTTCGCCGACGAAGACAACAGCACGACCCAGTTACTGGTGGCCTTGCTTGAGGCCGTACAGAAGAATCCTAAGCTAAGCTCAATTCAGATGCTTTCTCGTTGGCACGGCACCGAACAGGGCCGATTGTTGACCCGCCTGGCGGAAAAGGAATGGCTGATTGACGGAGAAAACCTTGAACAACAATTTTTCGACACCATAACTAGCTTGTCAGCCCGCCAGCGCGAGCGAAAGCTGGAAACACTTCTCAGGAAATCGCGGCAGAGCGACTTGAGCAGCGAGGAAAAATCCCTGCTGCTCGAATTGCTCAAACGCGATATTCCTGCATCAAACCCGACCTCAACTGGCGCGTGAGGTCATAGCTCAGGTATAATCCTCGGCTTGTTTTTTGCCCGCCAAGACCTTCAGTGGATAGGGTGTTATGTCCGGAAAAGCGCAACAGCAGTCTCGCCTCAAAGAGTTGATCAGCCGTGGTCGTGAGCAGGGTTACCTGACTTACGCGGAGGTCAACGACCACCTGCCGGAGGATATTTCAGATCCGGAACAGGTGGAAGACATCATCCGCATGATCAACGACATGGGGATCAACGTATTCGAGAGTGCTCCGGATGCGGATGCCCTTTTGTTGGCCGAAGCCGATACCGACGAAGCCGCTGCCGAAGAAGCAGCTGCAGCGCTCGCGGCTGTGGAAACCGACATCGGTCGCACTACCGACCCGGTGCGCATGTACATGCGCGAAATGGGCACGGTAGAGCTGCTCACACGTGAAGGCGAAATCGAAATCGCCAAGCGTATCGAAGAGGGCATCCGTGAAGTGATGGGCGCAATCGCGCACTTCCCTGGCACGGTTGACTACATCCTCGACGAATACAATCGCGTCACCAGCGAAGGTGGCCGTCTGTCCGACGTTCTCAGCGGTTACATCGATCCGGACGACGGCATCGCGCTGCCTGCCGCCGAAGTACCGCCACCGGTCGATGCCAAGACCGGCAAGGAAAACGCCACCGATGACGAGGACGAAGAGTCCGACAGCGACGACGAGGACGAGGTCGAAAGCGGCCCGGACCCTATCGTTGCCGCACAGCGTTTCGGTGCCGTCGCCGATCAGCTGGAAATCGCTCGCAAGGCGCTGAAAAAGCACGGTCGCGGCAACAAGGCGACCATCGCCGAGCTGCTGCTCCTGGCCGAGCTGTTCATGCCGATCAAGCTGGTTCCCAAGCAGTTCGAAGTCCTGGTCGAGCGTGTTCGCAGTGCTCTGGAGCGTCTGCGTCAGCAAGAACGCGCCATCATGCAACTGTGCGTGCGTGATGCCCGCATGCCGCGTGCCGATTTCCTGCGCCAGTTCCCAGGCAACGAAATCGACGAAAGCTGGACCGACGCCCTGGCCAAAGGCAAGAGCAAATACGCCGAAGCCATCGGCCGCCTGCAGCCGGACATCATCCGTTGCCAGCAGAAGCTGACCGCACTCGAGGCCGAAACCGGCCTGACGATTGCCGAGATCAAGGACATCAACCGTCGCATGTCGATCGGTGAGGCCAAGGCCCGCCGCGCGAAGAAAGAGATGGTTGAAGCCAACTTGCGTCTGGTGATCTCCATCGCCAAGAAGTACACCAACCGTGGCCTGCAATTCCTCGACCTGATCCAGGAAGGCAACATCGGTCTGATGAAAGCGGTGGACAAGTTCGAATACCGTCGCGGCTACAAGTTCTCGACCTATGCCACCTGGTGGATCCGTCAGGCGATCACTCGCTCGATCGCCGACCAGGCCCGCACCATCCGTATTCCGGTGCACATGATCGAGACCATCAACAAGCTCAACCGCATTTCCCGGCAGATGCTGCAGGAAATGGGTCGTGAACCGACGCCGGAAGAGCTGGGCGAACGCATGGAAATGCCTGAGGACAAGATCCGCAAGGTATTGAAGATCGCCAAAGAGCCGATCTCCATGGAAACGCCGATCGGTGATGACGAAGACTCTCATCTGGGTGACTTCATCGAAGACTCGACCATGCAGTCGCCTATCGATGTCGCCACCGTAGAGAGCCTCAAGGAAGCTACCCGCGAAGTGCTGTCCGGCCTCACTGCCCGTGAAGCCAAGGTACTGCGGATGCGTTTCGGTATCGACATGAATACCGACCACACCCTCGAAGAAGTCGGCAAGCAGTTCGACGTGACCCGCGAGCGGATTCGTCAGATCGAAGCCAAGGCGTTGCGCAAGCTGCGTCACCCGACGCGAAGCGAGCATCTGCGCTCCTTCCTCGACGAGTGATAAACAAAACCCCCGGCCTGCCGGGGGTTTTGCTTTTTAGCGCAGCACAAAAGCCTCACCTCCCCCACAGCCCGTCTACACTCGAATCAATCCCCGTGCCATAACGAGACCGTTATGCCCAGACTGCCAGCCCTGCTCATGCTGACGCTGCTTACCTGGACCGCAACGGCTGGCGCGTTAAGTCTCACCGATGAAGAACGTAGCTGGCTCGCGGCCCATCCGAACCTGCGCCTGGGCATCGACTCTTCCTGGCCGCCATTCGAGTTTCGCGACGAAGACGGGCGCCATCAGGGGTTGTCCGCCGACTACATGGCGCTGGTGGAAAAACGCCTGGGCATCCAGCTCACCCCCGCCGAGCCGATGAGTTGGGGCGACGTGCTGCGACAGGCGCGCGACAACCAGCTCGACCTGTTGCCCAGTGTGATGTCCACGCCCGAGCGCCTGGCCTATCTGGCCTTCACCCGGCCTTACCTGGACTTTCCAATCGTCATCCTGGCTCATGAAGGCGGTGCCAAGCCGCGCAACATGAAGGAGCTATATGGCCGGAAAGTCGCCGTGGTCGAAAACTACGCCTCCCACGAGCTGTTGCGCACGCATCATCCGGACCTGAACCTGGTTGTCCTGCCCAACGTCAGTTCGACCCTTCAGGCCCTGGCCACCGACGAAGTCGATGCGGTGGTCGGCGATCTTGCGTCCATGGTCTGGAGCCAGCGCGAACTCAAGCTCGATGGCTTGTATGTCAGCGGCGAAACGCCCTATCGCTACCAACTGGCAATGGGCGTACCGCCGGAACAGAAGATCCTGGTGGGCATTCTCGACAAGGTCATGGCCGACATGAGCCCCGCCGAAGTCGACGCCATCCAGAAGCACTGGGTCGGTAACGTGCTGACCGCCCCCTCGTATTGGGCCGATATCCTGAGCTACGGCCTGCCGGGCTTACTGTTGCTGGTCAGCGTGCTGGCGGTAGTGATCCGCATCAACCGACGCCTGAGTTCGGAAATATCCCGAAGAGTGGCCCTCGAACGGGAACTGCGCAGCAGCGAGTACCACTACCGCGGCCTGGTGGAGAGCCTGTCGGCGATCGCCTGGGAAGCGCGGATGAGCGATTACAGCTACATTTATGTTTCGCCCCACGCCGAAGCACTGCTCGGTTACCCATTGTCCCACTGGTTGACACCGGGCTTCTGGAGCAGCATCACCCACCCCGCCGACCTGACCCGCGCCCACGCCTTCTTCGACCATGAAGTCCTGGCCGGCCGAGACCACAGCCTCGATTACCGAGTCATCACCGCAGACGGCCAAGTCCTCTGGGTCCGCGATATCGTCAGCCTGATCGAACAGGGTGAGGAACGGCTCATACGCGGCCTGATGATCGACATCAGCGAAACCAAGCGCACCGAAGAGGCGTTGCGCCTGTCGGAACAGAAATTTGCCTCGGTATTCCAGCAATGCCCGGACATTCTGGTGATCGCCCGTCTTTGTGATGGCAGCCTGCTGGAAGTCAACGAAGCCTTCGAGAAACAGATTGGTCTGAGTGCCGCCCAGGTCGTCGGACGCACGGCCACCGAACTCAATATCTGGGGCCTCGAAGGGGTTGGCCCAGGACTCCTGCAACGCCTGCAGAATGGCAATATCCGCAATCTGGAAATGCCGTTACGCCGCAGCAACGGACAACTGTTCACCGGCCTGATTTCTGCCGAGGCTTTCGAACTCGACACCACCCCCGCGCTGGTGGTCGTGGTCCGTGATATCAGCCAACTCAAGGAAACCCAGCAGCAACTGGAAACCTCGGAAGAGAAATTCGCCAAGGCCTTCCATGCCTCCCCGGACGGCATGCTACTGAGCCGTCAACGCGACGGCCTGCTGCTGGAGATCAACGAGGGCTTCAGCCGCATTACCGGCTACAACAGCGCCAGCTCGCTGGATCACTCTACGCTGGACCTCGGTCTGTGGGTCAATCTCGACGAACGCAAGCACATGCTCGACGTGCTGCAGCGCGACGGTTTCGTCCGCGACTTCATGTGCCATATTCGCCGCAGCGATGGGCAGGTCCGTCTCTGTGAAGTTTCCAGCCGGCCACTGCCCATCGGCGGCGAAGACTGCATGCTGACCATCGCCCGGGACATCACCGAACGCCACCTGATGCAGGAAAAACTGCAACAGGCCGCCACGGTCTTCGAAAGTACCGCCGAAGGCGTGCTGATCACTGACACCCAGCAGCGCATCAGCGCGGTCAATCGGGCCTTCACTGAAATCACCGGCTACAGCGAAACCGAGGCGCTGGGCAATACGCCGCGCCTGCTCGCCTCGGGCCAGCACGATAGCGCCTTCTACATTGCCATGTGGTACCAGTTGAGCGCCGAAGGCCACTGGCAGGGCGAGATCTGCAACCGGCGCAAGAACGGCGAACTCTACCCCAGTTGGCTGACCATCAGCGCCGTACGCAACCGCGACAAGATCATCACCCACTTCGTCGCCGTGTTTGCCGACATCTCCAGCCTCAAGCACGCCCAGGCACGACTCGACTACCAGGCCCACCACGACCCGCTGACCGGCCTGCCCAACCGCACCCTGTTCGAAAGTCGGCTACAGGCCGCTCTGGATAACCAACCGGAGAATGGCGGCCAGGGCGCGGTGCTGTTTCTCGACCTGGATCGCTTCAAACATATCAACGACAGCCTCGGTCACCCGGTCGGCGACCTGCTGCTCAAGGGCATTGCCCAGCGTCTCAAGGAACAGTTGCGGGATATCGATACCGTGGCCCGTCTGGGCGGCGACGAATTCATCATCCTGCTGCCCGGGCTGCATCGACCCAGCGACGCCGAGCACCTGGCCAACAAGCTGCTGGACTGCTTCAGCGCGCCCTTCCAGGCCGGCGAGCACGAGTTTTTCATCAGCGCCAGTATCGGTAGCAGCCTTTACCCCAGGGACGGCAACGACGTCGCCACCCTGGTCAAGAACGCCGACGCCGCGATGTACCGCTCCAAAGCCAAGGGCCGCAACCGGGTCGAAAGCTACACCCGCGACCTCACCGCCCAGGCCAGCGAGCGAGTGGCGCTGGAACACGAACTGCGCCGCGCCATCGAGCGCCAGGAACTGCAACTTTATTACCAACCCAAGATCAGTCTCGAAACCGGCAGCCTGCTGGGCGCCGAGGCACTGATCCGCTGGCGTAATCCAACCTTTGGCGACGTACCGCCCGAACACTTCATACCGCTGGCGGAAGACAACGGCATGATCCTGCAGCTCGGCGACTGGGTACTGGAACGCGCCTGTCGCCAGATGCAGCGCTGGACCGCCCGCTACGGCGACTTCGGCGCACTGTCGGTCAACCTCGCCGGCGCGCAATTGCGCCAACCAAACCTGCTGGTGCGCGTCGAACAATTGCTGAGGGACAACCACCTGCGCCCCGAGCGCCTGCAATTGGAAATCACCGAAAACTTCATCATGAGCCAGACCGAAGAAGCCCTGGAGGTGCTGCACCAACTCAAGCGCCTGGGCGTGCAACTGGCCATCGATGACTTCGGTACCGGCTACTCATCGCTGAGCTACCTCAAGCGCCTGCCGCTGGATGTGCTCAAGATCGACCAGTCCTTTGTCCGTGGCCTGCCGGACGATCCTCACGACGTCGCCATCGTCCGCGCCATCATCGCCCTGGGCCGCAGCATGCAATTCACCGTGATCGCCGAGGGCGTGGAGAGCCTGGCGCAGCAGGAATTCCTGGCGGCCGAAGGCTGCGAACAGATCCAGGGCTACATCGTCAGCCTGCCGCTGGCGGCCGACGAATTTGCCGCGACCTTCCTTCACATGACGCTTTCGGAGTTTTCGGATAGCACAGGAGAGAAACCATCGTTATAATCCGCGGCCAACTGAGGGCCTATAGCTCAGTCGGTTAGAGCAGAGGACTCATAATCCTTTGGTCCACGGTTCGAGTCCGTGTGGGCCCACCAATTGAAAAGCCGCGCATTGCGCGGCTTTTGCGTTTCTGGCGGAACCATCTCGGATACAGTCCTATGGTCCAAAGGTACAAATTAGGTACAGTGCGGCTTCGCTTGTACGCCTTTGGAGTCCTTCAGATGGCCACAATCGTTAAAACCCCTGCCGGCACCTGGAAGGCCGTCATCCGCAAAACCGGATGGCCGACTAACGCCAAAACCTTCCGCACCAAACGCGACGCCGAAGACTGATCACGACGCACCGAAGATGAAATGGTGCGGGGCGTGTATATCCAACACAGCGGGTCCGAGCGACTGACGCTTGAAAAAGCGTTACAGCGATATCTACGGGAAATCACGCCGACGAAGAAGCCAACGACTCAGCGGGCGGAAAGCACCAAGGCGCAGCAGTTAATCAGTGAACTGGGGAAATACTCTCTCGCTGCACTTTCTGCCGAAGTGATAGCCGATTACCGGGATAAACGTCTTTCCACCTTGAGCACACGCGGCCAGCCAACCAGCAACAATACGGTTCGCTTGGAGCTAGCGTTGCTGAGCCTACGGCCGTTGGGCACCAAAAGGAAGGGCGGATACGTCCAACACCTAGAACCAAAACCACCAAATGCATAGCGCCGTCTACGGCATCTGAGAACACACAAAGTAAAGGTCTAATAGCGAACGACCAGAAGGTCGCAAAGTCGTCTACGTGGCTCTGGCTTTTCGGCCCGCCCAGGTCCTGGTCGTCCATCACCGCGCCGATGGCCACTAGCACCAGCACGTCTGCGAAGTTCGTGCCCTACATCAGGCCAGCAACCGGTCGATCAACGCCTGCTCGTAATCGTTGAGAGGCTGATCCTCGTAGAGCTTGTCGGAGGCCGTGACCAGCGCCTGGCCCTCGACCTCACGCCCACTTTCGCCATATACATGCCCAAGGTTCTCCAGTGACTGCAGGTTGCCGTGCAGAGAGAAGGAGATCAGGTACCAGCGCTCGGCCGCCTCGAGCTCGCCCAGGCGGTGATAGGCCACAGCCAGGTTGTGCTGGGCGTAGACGTGGTCGGATTGCAGGGCCTGCAACAACGCCTGCTTGGCCTGCTGATAGTCTTCGAGCTGCAAGTACAGAAGGCCAAGATTGTTGTAGCCGTCGACATTGCCCAACTCGGCCGCGCGCCGGTAGGCCTGCTCAGCCTGCGGATAGCGCTCGGCATGCAGATGGACGTCGCCGAGCAGGTTCAGCGCCTCCGGATGATCGTGGCGCACGGCGTTGTTGAGATGCTCGACGGCGGCATCGTGATCGCCATCCTGGTAGGCCATGCTGCCAAGGTAGAAGTGGCTGCGGGGACAATCGTACTCGGCGGCTTTCTGGAAGTATTGGCGGGCGGTGTCGTGATCACCCTCCTGGAAGGCCATGCTGCCGAGGTTGTAGTGGCTGCCCGGATAATCGTGCTCGGCAGCCCTATGAAAGTGTCGTCGGGCGACGTCGTGATTACCGTCCTGGTAGGCCATGATGCCGAGGTTGTAGTGGCTGCCGGGATAATCACGATCGGCGGCCATCTGGAAGTGTCGATGGGCATCGGCGCGATCGTCACGTGCCAGGCTCACCGCGCCAACGCCATTCATCCAGCGTGCGTCGGCGGGACACGCCTTGGCAAGGATCTGGAAGCACTCCTGCGCGGTGTCCAGATCCTGCTCGCGAAACGCCGCCCAGGCCTGCTCATTGAGCGCAGTCGCCTGCTCGGCACTGAGCGTTTTTTTATTCATGAACCACATGGTGTTTCCTGCCTTGCGAGGGCCGACCATTCTAAAGGCGTGTATAGAAGCCAACAAGGCAATGGCTCTGCTGGGCAGGTTTGAACCGTACCAGCCACACCCAGGTTGCAGCGGCACGACACACTGGCGCGTGCCCTGAGCATCAGCGGCGTGGCTCCGAAGCGGACGCAGCATCGCGGGTGGATGAAAAGAACGCCAGCGACGCGCGCCGTTCCATCCTACCAGTTAGTCCCGCGTGCAGATCGCCAATCATCAGTACCAGGGCGAGCCACTTCAATGCCTCCAAGGCACCTGTGCTGACATGTAGGCGCGGGAGGGCAACAGACCGAACTATCGTTTCATTCATACGCTCAGCAACCTCTGCAGTATGTCCACAGCTGGAAAAGACAGCACCATGTCCACAAAATGACCACGGCTGCAAAACGTAGCGCTGCGGATCAGTGAAGTGTCTTTACCTCTAAAGACATAGCTCACACAATCGGCTCATTCCGTGAGCCGAATAGGCGATTTATTCGGCTCACGCCCATTCGGAGCGTCCACTTGCACGACAACCACACCTTCGCCCTCGACGAAATCGACCGCCAACTGATCGCCGCTTTGCAGATCAATGCCCGCGAAAGCGTGGCGATGCTCGCTCGGCAGTTGGGCATTGCCCGCACGACGGTGACCTCGCGGCTGGCACGGCTGGAAAAGGCCAAGGTGATTACCGGTTATGGCGTTCGTCTCGGCCAGCGGGTGGTCGATGGCGGCTTGCAGGCCTATGTCGGGATCACGGTGCAGCCGCGCTCCGGCAAGGATGTGGTGCGCAAGCTCAGCGCCATGGCGCAGATCCAGCAGCTCTGTGCGGTGAGCGGGGAATTCGACTACGTGGCATGGTTGCGCAGTGATTCGCCGGAGCAACTGGATCAGTTACTCGACCAGATCGGCAGCGTCGAGGGCGTTGAGAAGACCACAACCTCGATCATTCTCAGTAGCAAGGTGGATCGAGGGCAGCCGCTCTAGAGTCGCCCTCTGGAAACAAGTCAGACGACTGCAATCTGAAGACTCAAAATCAGCGCTCAAAGTCCCGAGTTTTACAGAGCGTTCTCTTTCCCTTGCGGGACATTTCCTAGAAAATCCCAACGCCTTGCGGCTGCCTGTATCACCCGACTAGTCTTGACCTGCCATCGCAGTATTGATGGTCGGACGTGCAAGTCCGTTTGATATAGCGCCTCAGCGCCCGCTCTGCTTCCTCTTTACGTGACACTTCAATGTGTCAGAGAAGTCGATCAATGGCGGCTGTGCGTGGGAGACCTTCGGGTCTGCCGAGTCCTATATCCTCGGTCTTGCACACCTGCGTACAGCTGCCACCCTTATCGTGTGCAAGCGATGGGCTGCAGTTCCAATCATTGATATAGGAACTCAACCATGAGCAAAACCACTCCAGCACCACCAACCCGGAACGCCACAGGTAGCCAGCAAAGCGATCAAGACACGCTCCTGCATGCCCTTGGCCAGCAATTACCTGCCCCTGAAATTTCACCCGCTCGTATTCTCGACCCAAAACTTGATCGTAGCCTGGAAGAATCCCTGGTTCATGTATCCGACTTACTGACATGTGCGGCAGCCACTGCCTATGAGTCTGGCGACGGTCTCAGTGGTTCCAAACGAGCGCTGGCATTCTCAACCATGCATTTAGTGGAGATGGCGAAAGCGGAGTTGGATCGGTCGCTGGATCGTTTGCCTGCACGGTAAGTCATTGCACGGAGGTCTCTGCGCTTTACATCCATGGGCCTCTTCGTGGATGAATCCAGCTCCCACGGTTTTTCGGTGTTCACTGTACTTATGACCACTGCCGAACCTGTGGGAGCGGGATTTATCCGCGAAAGGATTCACATAGTCATTACAGAGTGATCACATCCTTCGTCATAAAGCATCAATAACTATCAAAACGACGACACTCTGCGTCTTATTTACGTACTCCCCGCTCCCTACAATGGCGTCAGTCTTTTCCTAACTATACTTCTGTCGGGTAACGTTTCCGGTAGGGGTCGCCAGCAAGGTCCGCCATGAACAAGAAGAATCGCCACCCAGTCGACGGTAAAAAACCGGTGACCATTTTCGGCCCGGACTTTCCTTTCGCCTTCGATGACTGGATCGAGCACCCGGCCGGACTGGGCAGTATTCCTGTGGAAAACCATGGCGCCGAAGTCGCCATCGTCGGCGCCGGTATCGCGGGACTGGTGGCCGCCTATGAATTGATGAAGCTGGGCCTCAAGCCAGTGGTATACGAAGCCTCGAAGATGGGCGGGCGCCTGCGCTCCCAGGAGTTCGAAGGCGCCAAGGGCATCATCGCCGAGCTGGGCGGGATGCGCTTTCCGGTCTCGTCCACTGCGTTCTATCACTATGTCGACAAGCTCGGCCTGGAAACCAAACCCTTCCCCAACCCGCTGACCCCAGCCTCCGGCAGCACGGTGATCGACCTCGAAGGGCAAACCCACTACGCGGAAAAGCTCGCCGACCTGCCGGCGCTGTTCCAGGAAGTCGCCGACGCCTGGGCCGATGCCCTGGAGGACGGCTCGCGTTTCGGCGATATCCAGCAGGCCATCCGCGACCGCGATGTACCGCGCCTGAAGGAACTGTGGAACACCCTGGTGCCACTGTGGGACGACCGCACCTTCTATGACTTCGTCGCCACCTCGAAAGCCTTCGCCAAGTTGTCCTTCCATCACCGCGAAGTGTTTGGCCAGGTCGGTTTCGGTACCGGCGGCTGGGACTCGGACTTCCCCAACTCGATGCTGGAAATCTTCCGCGTGGTCATGACCAACTGCGACGATCACCAGCACCTGGTGGTCGGCGGCGTCGAGCAGGTGCCGCTGGGCATCTGGCGCCATGTCCCCGAGCGCTGCGCCCACTGGCCGGCCGGCACCAGCCTCAGTTCCCTGCACCACGGCGCACCACGCACCGGAGTGAAACGCATTGCCCGTGCCGCCGACGGGCGCTTCGCCGTGACCGACAACTGGGGCGACACTCGCCACTACGCCGCCGTGCTCACCACCTGCCAGAGCTGGCTGCTGACCACCCAGATCGAGTGCGAGGAATCGCTGTTTTCGCAGAAGATGTGGATGGCCCTCGACCGCACCCGCTACATGCAGTCGTCGAAGACCTTCGTCATGGTCGACCGGCCGTTCTGGAAGGACAAGGACCCAGAGACCGGTCGCGACCTGATGAGCATGACCCTCACCGATCGCCTGACGCGCGGCACCTACCTGTTCGACAACGGCGACGACAAGCCTGGGGTGATCTGCCTGTCCTATTCGTGGATGAGCGACGCGCTGAAAATGCTCCCGCAGCCTATCGACAAACGGGTCAAGCTGGCGCTGGACGCACTGAAGAAGATCTACCCGAAAGTGGACATCGCCGCGCGTATCATCGGCGACCCGATCACCGTGTCCTGGGAGGCCGACCCGCATTTCCTCGGTGCCTTCAAGGGGGCGCTGCCCGGCCATTACCGCTACAACCAGCGGATGTACGCACACTTCATGCAGGCCGACATGCCGGCTGAACAGCGCGGTATTTTCATCGCCGGTGACGATGTGTCCTGGACGCCGGCCTGGGTCGAAGGCGCGGTCCAGACCTCGCTCAACGCGGTGTGGGGCATCATGAATCACTTCGGCGGCCGCACCCATGCCGAGAACCCAGGTCCGGGCGATGTGTTCGCCGAAATCGGCCCGATCGCCCTGGCCGACTGAATGGAGTCGCACCCATGCGCGTAGCGCTTTACCAATGCCCGCCGCTGCCCCTGGACCTGGCGGGCAACCTGCAGCGATTGCAGCACCTGCTGAGCGAAGCCCATGGCGCCGATGTACTGGTGCTGCCGGAAATGTTCCTGACCGGCTACAACATCGGCGTCGAGGCGGTCGCAGCGCTGGCGCAACCCCGAGACGGCGCGGCGGCGCAGCACATCGCGGCGTTGGCCAAAGCCTCGAACATCGCCATCGTCTACGGTTATCCGGAGCGTGCCGAGGATGGCAGCCTCTACAACGCCGTGCAGTTGATCGACGCCCAGGGCAACAGCCTGTGCAATTACCGCAAGACCCATCTGTTCGGCGATCTCGATCACTCGATGTTCAGCGCCGGGCCGGACGAGTTCCCGGTGGTCGAACTCAATGGCTGGAAGCTCGGATTGCTGATCTGCTACGACGTGGAGTTCCCGGAAACCACCCGCCGTCTGGCCCTGGCCGGGGCCGAACTGATCCTGGTGCCCACCGCCAACATGGTGCCGTTCGACTTTGTCGCCGACGTGACCATCCGTGCCCGCGCGTTCGAGAACCAGTGTTACGTGGCCTATGCCAACTACTGCGGTCACGAGGACGACATCCACTATTGCGGCCAGAGCAGCATCGCCGCGCCCGACGGCAGCCGCATCGCCCACGCGGGCCTGGATGAAGCGCTGATCATCGGCACCCTCGATCGCGTCTCGATGCTGAAATCGCGGGCCAGCAACCGCTATCTGCTGGACCGGCGCCCCGCGCTCTACCGCCACCTCGGCCGGGACTGACCCGCCGTTATCCGCTAGCATGGGCGCTTCTCTGAAACGGAAGTGTCCATGCCTGCGCCCATCGCCCACGCCCCCCAATGCATGACCCTGGCCAATGGCCTGCGGGTCTCGCTGCGCCATGCGCCCCACCTGAAACGGTGCTCGGCGGCTTTACGGGTTGCGGCAGGCAGCCACGACGCTCCGCTGGCCTGGCCGGGGCTGGCGCACTTCCTCGAACACCTGGTGTTCCTCGGTACCGAACGCTTTGCTGCTGTCGATGGGCTGATGGCCTACGTCCAACGCCACGGCGGCCAGGTGAATGCGCAGACCCGTGAACGCAGCACCGAATTCTTCTTCGAACTGCCCCCCCAGGCCTTCGCCGGCGGACTTGAGCGTCTGTGCGATATGCTCGCCCGGGCACGCCTGGCAGTGGATGAACAGCGGCGCGAACGCGAGGTACTGGAAGCGGAGTACCTCGCCTGGGCGCGCGACGCCGTGGCCCAACGACAATTCCAGCTCTACGCCGGGTTATCCGCAGACCATCCGCTGCGCGGCGTGCATGCCGGCAATCGCGCCAGCCTGCAGGTCGAAGAGCCGGCGTTCCAACAGGCGCTGCGAGACTTTTACCAGGACTTCTACCAGACCGGACAAATGACCCTGAGCCTGGTCGGCCCGCAGTCGCTGGAGGAGTTGAAAACCCTGGCGCAAACCCTGACCGCCGACCTGCGGCCCGGCACGGCAATCGCCCAAACGGCGCCACCGATACTGTTCGAACATGCCAGCAGACGTTATCAACAGGCTGACGCCCAACAGCTCGACCTGCTCCTGGGCTGGGAAGACCTGCCCGAAGGCGCCCGGCAGGCGTTGGATTTTCTCTGTACCTGGCTCAACGACAGCCAGCCCGGTGGACTCTCGGCAGCCTTGCATGAACGCCTGTGGATAAATTCGCTGAATGCCACGCCGCTCTATCAGTTCGCCGGGCAAGCGCTTGTGCGAATCGAATGTGCACTGACGCCGCTGGGCGCCCACCAGGGCGCCGCGATCAGCGCGCTGCTCGAACAATGGCTGGCCTTCTTCGCCAGCCACGCCGACTGGCCAGGGCTGCGCCGCGAATATCGCCTGCTGCAGAACCGCAAGATCCGCAGCAGCAGCGCCCTGGAACAGGCACGACGGGACGCCGCCGACGACTCGCCAGAACTCTCGCAAGCCGCGCTCTTGGCCCTCAAGGCCCTGCTGAGCCAGACCCCGCCGGTGGATAACTTCACCGAGTCCTGGCGGCTGCCTGCGGCCAACCCCTTCCTGCGTTCCAGCGCGCCCGCCGAGCATCCGGGCCTGATTCGCGGACAGACCAGCGCCCACCGCGGGCTGCGCACCTTCGCCCAGGACCGCCTGCACAAGCGCCGGGACTTGTCCGCCATCACCCACATCGAGTTGCCGACGGACGACAGCGGCGAGGCTGCGGTCTACTTGCGCTGGCAACTGGACAACCCAAGCGATAGCTATCCTCTGCAGGCGCGACTGAACCAGAGCCTGAACCCTCTGCGGACCCAGGCACGCCAGGCCGGCGTGGAGCTGTCGTTCACGGTTCAGGCGAATGCCTGGCAACTGCAGCTCATCGGCTGGCGCGAACCGATTCCGGCGATTCTCGAACAGGCGCTACGCTGCCTGACCCACCCGGCCGACACCTGCTGGCAAGCTCCGCTTGAGCAGCCCAAGCCGCTGATTCCCATCCGCGAGTTGCTCAGGCAGCTATCCGAGCAGGCACAACCGGCCAATGCCACCACACCCGCCTGGGATGCCGAGCGACTGGGCAATCTCTGGGCCGATGCAAAATGGCAAGGCATGGCCTTGGGTTTTCCGGCAGCCGCCCAACCGGCCCTCAACAATGCCCTGAACCGCGCGCCCGGCAACCCGACACGGCAAGCTCCCACGCTGCCGGTGACGCCCGGCGAAAAGCGCTGGCAAACCATCCCCTGCGACACGGCCGAACAGGCCCTGTTGCTGTTCTGCCCAACCGCCAGCGACAGTAGAGTCGATGAGGCCGGCTGGCGAGCACTCGGCCAACTGATCCAGGCTCCGTTCTACCAACGCCTACGGGTCGAACTACAGTTGGGCTACGCCGTGTTCAGCAGTGTCCGTCAGATCCAGGGCCGGACCGGCCTGTTGCTCGGCGTGCAGTCTCCCGGTGCGTCACTCTCGGAATTGCTGGGGCACTTCGAAGCGTTCATAGCGAGCCTGCCCGAACGGATCGACAGCCTGGATGACAGCGCCTGGCAGGCCCAACGCGACGCCTTGGCCGCACAGTTCAACCTGGCAGACCTGCCCCTTGCCCAAGCTGCCGAACTGCTCTGGCAGGCGCATCTGGCCAACCACTCGTCGGATTACCTCGAGCAACTTGCCTCGGCCATTCGATGCCTGGAACGCGAGCAACTGCAAACGGCCGCCAGGCAACTCAATCAGGCCGCAGGTGGCTGGCTGTGCCTGGCCAACGGCCCCGCAGTGCAACCGGGCTGGCAGACGGCGAGCGGATCATTACCCAGACTGCAATGAGCTTTCTCCAAGAAAACGGTCCACTCAGCCGGTAAGATTCAGTAACATTAGCTTGCTAAGTATTGGAACATCTCCCGTTGGAGGTGGACTATATGTAGAGATACCCATCCACCCAACCGAAGGAGTCACTCATGTCCTGGACCAAACCCGCCTACACCGACCTGCGCATCGGCTTCGAAGTCACCATGTACTTCGCCAACCGTTGATCCGGCGGTATGCAGAGCAACGCCTCGGCTCGCCGGGGCGTTTTCATTTTCAGTCCTTGTGTGAGTGACAGCGTCATGTTCGTCCAGATTCTCGGTTCCGCCGCTGGCGGCGGCTTTCCCCAATGGAACTGCAACTGCGCCAACTGTGCGGGGTTCCGCGCCGGAAGCCTGCGGGCCACGGCGCGCACCCAATCCTCCATCGCCCTCTCCGATGACGGCGTGAACTGGATACTGTGCAACGCCTCGCCGGATATCCGCGCCCAACTCCAGAGCTTCGCCCCTCTGCAGCCAGGCCGCGCCCTGCGCGATACCGGTATCCGCGCGATCATCCTGATGGACAGTCAGATCGACCACACCACCGGCCTGCTCAGCCTGCGCGAAGGCTGCCCGCACCAGGTCTGGTGCACCGACATGGTCAAGGAAGACCTGAGCACGGGCTTCCCACTGTTCAACATGCTGACCCACTGGAACGGCGGCCTCGACTGGCAACGCATCGAACTCGAAGGCCGCTTCACCATCCCCGCCTGCCCCAACCTGCGGTTCACCCCGCTGCCGCTGCGCAGCGCCGCGCCACCCTACTCGCCACATCGCTTTGACCCGCACCCGGGTGACAACATCGGCCTGCTCATCGAAGACCTGCGCACCGGCGGCAAGCTGTTCTATGCCCCAGGCCTGGGCAAGGTCGACGCCCCGCTGTTGCAAGTCATGGCCCAGAGCGACTGTCTGCTGGTGGATGGCACCCTGTGGGACGACGACGAAATGCAGCAGCGTGGCGTCGGCACCCGCACCGGTCGGGAAATGGGCCACCTGGCACAGAACGGCCCCGGCGGCATGCTCGAAGTGCTGGAGCAACTCCCGGCACAGCGCAAGGTCCTTATACATATCAATAATACCAACCCGATCCTCGACGAAGATTCTGCGCAACGTGCCGAACTGCAGCGGCGCAATGTCGAAGTCGCCTACGACGGCATGAGCATCGAGCTGTAGGAGCACCAACGAATGAGCGACACCCCGCTGTCCCGCGCCGAATTCGAGCAGGCGCTGCGTGCCAAGGGCGCCTACTACCATATTCATCACCCCTACCATGTGGCGATGTATGAAGGTCGTGCCACCCGCGAACAGATCCAGGGCTGGGTCGCCAACCGCTTTTATTATCAGGTCAACATTCCCCTCAAGGACGCGGCGATCCTGGCCAACTGCCCGGATCGGGAAATTCGTCGCGAGTGGATCCAGCGCCTGCTCGACCATGACGGGGCCCCCGGCGAGGACGGTGGCATAGAGGCCTGGTTGCGCCTGGGCCAGGCCGTCGGCCTCGATCCCGACCAACTGCGCTCCCAGGAGCTGGTATTGCCCGGCGTGCGCTTCGCCGTGGACGCCTACGTCAACTTCGCCCGCAGGGCCAGTTGGCAGGAAGCCGCCAGCAGTTCTCTGACCGAGCTGTTCGCACCACAGATCCACCAGTCGCGTCTGGATAGCTGGCCACAGCATTACCCGTGGATCGATCCGGCCGGCTACGAATATTTCCGCACGCGCCTCGGTCAGGCCCGGCGCGATGTCGAGCACGGGCTGGAGATCACCCTGCAGCACTACACTACCTACGAAGGCCAGCAACGCATGCTGGAAATTCTCCAGTTCAAACTGGACATCCTCTGGAGCATGCTCGATGCCATGAGCATGGCCTACGAACTGAACCGACCGCCTTACCACAGCGTGACCGACCAGCGGGTCTGGCACCGAGGAATTCCCCTATGAGCTTTGATCGCGGCATGACGCCGAAATGGCGCCCTGGCTACCGCTTCCAGTACGAACCGGCGCAAAAGGGCCATGTGCTGCTGTACCCGGAGGGCATGATCAAGCTCAACGAGAGCGCGGCGCTGATTGGCGGCCTGATCGACGGCCAACGCGATGTCGCGGCAATCATCGCCGAGCTGCAGCAGCAGTTCGCCGACGTCCCCGAACTCGGCGAGGATATCGAGCAGTTCATGGAGGTCGCCCGTGCAGAGCACTGGATCGAACTGGCCTGATTCCAACCTGCCGCCCAAACCGGAAGTCGGCCTGCCACTGTGGCTGCTCGCCGAGCTGACCTACCGTTGCCCGCTGCAATGCCCGTACTGCTCCAACCCGCTGGATTTCGCCCAGCAGGGCCAGGAGTTGAGCACCGAACAGTGGTTCAAGGTGTTGCGCGAGGCACGGGAAATGGGCGCCGCCCAGCTGGGTTTTTCCGGCGGCGAACCGCTGGTGCGCCAGGACCTCGTCGAACTGATCGCCGAAGCTCGCCGGCTGGGTTTCTACACCAACCTGATCACCTCAGGCATCGGCCTGACCGAGCAGAAGATCAGCGACTTCAAGCAGGCCGGCCTGGATCACATCCAGATCAGCTTCCAGGCCAGCGACGAACAGGTGAACAACCTGCTGGCCGGTTCAAAGAAAGCCTTCGCGCAGAAGCTGGAGATGGCCAGAGCGGTGAAGGCCCACGGCTATCCGATGGTGCTGAACTTCGTCACCCATCGGCACAACATCGACAGGATCGACCGCATCATCGAGCTGTGCCTGGCTCTGGAAGCGGACTTCGTCGAACTTGCCACCTGCCAGTTCTACGGCTGGGCACAGCTCAACCGCCAGGGCCTGTTGCCAACCCGCGAACAGTTGCAGCGTGCCGAGCGCATCACCAATGAGTACCGCGCCCGGCTGCAGGCCGAGGGCAATCCGTGCAAGCTGATCTTCGTCACCCCGGACTACTACGAGGAACGCCCGAAAGCCTGCATGAATGGCTGGGGCAGCCTGTTCCTCACCGTTACGCCAGACGGCACCGCACTACCCTGCCATGGTGCCCGGCAATTGCCGGTGCAGTTCCCCAATGTACGCGATCACAGCCTGCAACATATCTGGTACGACTCGTTCGGCTTCAACCGTTTTCGCGGTTATGAATGGATGCCCGAACCGTGCCGCTCCTGTAATGAGAAGGAGAAGGACTTCGGCGGCTGCCGTTGCCAGGCCTTCATGCTCACCGGCGACGCCAGCAACGCCGACCCGGTCTGCGCCAAATCCCATCACCACGAGGTGATCCTGCAAGCCCGCGAAGAAGCCAACCAGGCTGGCCCGGCCATTGAGCAATTGGTGTTTCGCAACGAGCGTAACTCGCGCCTGATCGCCAAGGGCTGACCCCCGGCGCCCAGCGCACCAAGGGGCTCAGGCGAGTATCTGCAAGCCGTGCTTCTGGACGATGCTCAGCAGCTTGAGCGCCATGCCGCTGGGCTGCTTGTCGCCCGCTTCCCACTGTTTGACCGTCGATACGCTGGTGTTCAGGTAGCGGGCGAACACCGGCTGGCTGACATGGTTACGCTCGCGCAACGACTTGATCTGTTCGGGTGCGATCTCGTCGGGCACCGATGCCAGGCACGACTCGTCGAAATCACGCAGGGTCGCCTTGCTGATCGCGCCAATCGCATGCAGGGCGCTGGCCGACTCGTGAACCGAGGCCAGGGCCTCGGATTTATACCGCTTGCTCATACGCTATCTCCACAAACTCTCTCATATCCAGCAACTGCCGGATCTGCCGGCTGCTCAGGTTTTCGTAGGCCTTCGCCAGGGCCTTGAAGTTCTTGAGTTCCTGCTCGCTGATGTTGCTCTGGTCACTCTTGGCGAACAGGAACTGGAAAATCCAGTAACACCCGCCCCGGGCCAGGACGATGGAGCGATGGCGATTTTCGTTCAGGCGCTTTTTCCACACCCCGCCTCCCAGATTATCGGCCTGCCCCCTGATCACCGCGCCTATTGCCAACACCAGTTCGGCATCGTCGATCTTTGCCTTTCTGGCGCTGGCAGCGAATCCCCTGGTTTTGAAAACCCTGTATCGCATGGAAATCCTTCTCCATAAAACGTACCACCAGGTGGTACATAAATTCAATCCCATTGAGGCTCTTCCCGCCCAAAGGCAGCCCCCCTGCCGGTACCGGGAAGGCCCGTCGCAATAACGCCCAGAAAAAAACACCCCGTGCCAAAAGAGTCAGGCACAGGGCGATGCGTTATACCGCGAGACGGTTCGGAATCAGGTTCAGGAAAAGGCGACGGACTGGGTCAGACGGCAATACCCTTGCGGCATTGCACCTGCGCGGTACGTACACGGGAGAAGGCGCGGGCCAGGCGCAGCAGCATTTCGTCGATGGTGCCTTGGCTGACGGTCAGGGCCGGAGAGAAACGCAGGCTGTCGGCGCTCGGGGCATCGAGCAGCAGGCCTTCCAGCAGCGCGGCCTTGACCACCGCCTCCGCCGAGGCATCGCTCAGGGTCAACCCCCAAAGCAGCCCGGCACCGCGCAGTTCGCCCTGTTCGTAACGCCGCGCCAGCCGCTCCAGGCCCTGCTGCAGATACCGGCCACGTTCGGCCACCTCGGCGAGAAAACCGTGCTTGAGCAACGTCTCGAGTACCGCGAGGCCGGCTGCGCTCATCAGTGCGTTGCCGTGATGACTGCCACCGATCTCACCCGTCTCGAAACAACAGGCCTTGCCCCGGGCCAGTAGTGCCGACAAGGGTGCACCACCGCCCAGGCCCTTGCCGAGGGCAATGATGTCGGCACGCACATCATAGAGTTGCTCGGCCAGCAGGCTGCCACAGCGTCCGATGCCGGTCTGCACCTCGTCGAAGATCAGCAGGATGCCCAACGCCCGACACAACTGCTCGACACCCTTGAGATAGTCACGGGTCGCCGGGGTAACGCCGGCTGCACGCTGGATGGGTTCGAGCATGATCGCCACGGTCTTGGCGTCCACTGCGGCATGCAACGCCTCCAGATCATTGAACGGCACCTGGCTGAAGCCCGGCAGTTGGGGTTCGAAGCGGTTGCCGAAGCAATCCTGACCGGACGCCGACATCGCCCCGAAACTGCGACCGTGACAGGCGTTGCTCGCGCTGATGATGTGGTAGGCGCCGCCTCGATGCAGTTGGCCCCACTTGCGCGCCAGCTTGATCGCCGCCTCGCAGGCTTCCGAGCCACTGTTGAGAAAATATACCTGGTCGCTGTGGGTGGCCTGACACAGGCGGTCGGCCAGTTTCGATTGCACCGGGTTATGGAAACCCGCTCCGACATTGATCAGGCCATGGGCCTGGTCCGCCAGGGCATGGGCCAGCACACCCGGACTGTGGCCGAGGCTGTTGCTGCCACCGCCCTGGCTGAAATCCAGATACGCACGCTCCTCGCTGTCCCACACCCAGGAACCCTGACCACGGACGAACACCGGGCTGGGGCGTTCGACAGCAGGCATCAGGCGCTCACTGGCGGCGTGCTGGTGGCGGGCACGGGGCTGGAAGTCGGCAGTCAGGTCATCGAGGCTCGGTTGTGGTCGACGCAGCTTGAACAGATTCATGCTCGATGCTGCCCGAGGTTTTTTGTCTTGCCTATGTAAACACCATCCACACAAACGGTATTCATCGCACGCTCTGGCCCTGTAAGCCCCTTGGATTGGGGTTAGACTAGGGCCCTCGGGCATTCACGGCCATTTCGTTTTTCGAGCATTTTCGATAAGTATTACTTATGGATTTCAAGCAACTGCGTTATTTCGTCGCGGTGTATGAAGAAGGCCATGTCGGCCGCGCCGCCGAGCGGTTGTCGATCTCCCAGCCGGCCCTGTCACAACAGATACGCCATCTGGAACACAACCTCGACGTCAGCCTGTTCGAACGCAACAGCAAGCGCCTGCTGCCGACCCTGGCCGCGCACACACTGTACAACCATGCCCTGCCGCTGCTCGACGGCCTGCAACGGGCCCGCGAAGCCTTGCGCAACTTCCAGGGACAAGCCTTGCGCACCATCGCCATCGGAGTGCTGCAGACCGTGCACACCAGCCTGGTACCCCAGATGCTCGAACGGGTGCGCAAGGCTCATCCCCACCTGGTGGTGCAGATCTACGAATTGACGGGTATGGAGATCGAACGGCGGCTGCTCAATGGCTCGCTGGATATCGGTATCAGTTATCTACCACCACGCCAACCGGGGTTGCACGGCCTGCCGCTGTACGAAGACGAACTGCAACTGGTAATCCCCAATGACCATCCATTGCGCGAATTCAAGAAGGTCTCCGTCAGCCAGGCGGCAGAACTGCCCATGCTGTTGCTCGGCGAAGAGTTCCAGGTCCGACAGATCTGGCAGGCGCAACTGGCCAACCTGGGCCGACGCCCGCAGGTGCAGGCCGAATTGAACAACATGGTGGGTATTCTCGACAGCTTGCCCCACACCCGCCTGGCGACCGTACTGCCGGGGCGTTCGCGGGACGAACACGCTGATCAGGCACTGCTGTGGAAACCGCTGACCGAACCGCGCGTGCCCCTGCGGGTGGGGCTGGTGTGTCGCGATGTGCAACGCCAGCAGGCTTCGCTGAAACTGCTGCAGGGGCTGCTGGAAGACGTGATGCACAGCCCGGTCGAACATCTGCCGGGCGCTGCGGGGCTCGAAGGCCTGAGCTGAGGAACACTTTTTCGCAGGCAAAAGAAAACCCCGCCGAAGCGGGGCTTTGCAGACTGTTTCCCTGACATCCATTTCGCTCCACCATCCTGGCAGAATCCTACGTGTCCTTGTTTTACTTTGAGCTTCCTGCTCGACGTCCTTGGTATGTAGATTACTGCTGGATCCAATTGGGCGATATGGGCAAACAGCAGCGCGTTATGTAAGCAAATGCTTACATGTCAGACTGGACCTCAAAACTGCTCGGCATCGAGCAGGAACAGCGACTCGCTCCCCGCTTTAACCGACGCTGTCAGCGAGTGAATACGCGGCAGCAGACGTGCGAAATAGAACCGTGCGGTGCCCATCTTGCTCGCGTAGAACGTCTCCTCCTTCTCCTTGCCCTGGGCTGCCCTGGCCATCAGCGCCCACATGTAGGCATAAGCGGTATAACCGAAGGCATGCAAGTATTCGACGGATGCCGCACCGATTTCGTTCGGATTGGTCTTGGAGCGGTCCAGCACCCAGGCGGTCAATTCGTCGAGGTTATCCACCGCCGCCGCCAGGGGCCGAGTGAATTCGGCAAGGTCGGCACCGGCAGTGTCGATGAAGTGACGCATTTCCTCGGCAAACAGCCGGTAGTAGGCGCCGCCGCTGCCGACGATCTTGCGCCCCACCAGGTCCAGTGCCTGGATGCCGTTGGTGCCTTCGTAGATCTGGGTGATACGCACGTCACGCACCAGTTGCTCCTGACCCCACTCGCGCACATAACCGTGACCGCCGAAAACCTGCTGGCCGTGCACCGTGGTTTCCAGACCCAGGTCGGTGAGGAACGCCTTGGCCACCGGCGTCAGCAAGGCCACCAGCTCATCGGCACGCTGGCGAGTCGCGGCGTCTTCGCTGAACTTGGCGGTGTCGAGTTGCATCGCCACATAGGTGGAGAACGCACGACCGCCTTCGTTCGCCGCCTTCATGGTCAGCAGCATGCGCCGCACATCGGGATGCACGATGATCGGGTCGGCGGCCTTGTCCTTGGCCTTGGGGCCAGTCGGCGAACGGCTCTGCAGGCGATCGCGGGCATATTCGATGGCGTTCTGGTAGGAGCGTTCGCCGGAAGCCAGGCCCTGGATACCCACGCCCAGACGTTCGTAGTTCATCATGGTGAACATCGCCGCCAAGCCCTTGTTCGGCTCGCCCACCAGGTAACCGACAGCCTCGTCGAAGTTCATCACGCAGGTCGCCGACGCCTGGATGCCCATCTTGTGTTCGATCGAGCCGCAGCTCACCAGGTTGCGCGCGCCCAGGCTGCCATCGGCGTTGACCAGAAACTTGGGGACCAGGAACAGCGAGATGCCTTTCGGGCCAGCCGGTGCATCCGGCAGCTTGGCGAGCACCAGGTGAATGATGTTCTCGGTCAGGTCGTGCTCGCCGCCGGTGATGAAGATCTTGGTCCCGCTGATCTTGTAGGAACCGTCCGCCTGGGGCTCGGCTTTGGTCCGAATGATCCCCAGGTCGGTACCGGCGTGGGGTTCGGTCAGGCACATGGAGCCGGCCCAGGTACCGGCGTACATGTTCGGCAGGTAAGTCGCCTTGAGTGCTTCGCTGGCGTGGGTGTTGATCGAGACGCAGGCGCCGGACGTCAGCATCGGGTACAGGCCAAAGGCGAGACTGGCCGAGTTGATCATCTCCTCGACCTGGGCCGACACAACCTTGGGCATGCCCATGCCACCGAAAGCCGGGTCGCCGCCGACACCGACCCAGCCGCCTTCGGCATAAGTCTGGTAGGCCTGTGGGAAACCGTTGGGCGTTTTGACCGCGCCATTGTCCCAGCGGCAGCCTTCCTCATCGCCCGAGCGACTCAGGGGCGCGATGCTCCTGGCAGTGACCTTGCCGGCTTCCTCCAGGATCGCCTCGACGGTTTGTGCATCGACGGTCTCGGCCAGGGCAGGCAACTGGGCCCAGAGGTTGGCAACCTCGAAGACTTCATTGAGGACGAAGCGCATATCGCGCAGGGGCGCTTTGTAGTCAGCCATGGCAAACCTCGCAGGATCTAGAACGATATGGCCCGCGCGGGGCCGATTTCCGAAGGCTTGAGTGTACCTGAACAACTTTTCAGACACATAGGGTCATCACGTGACGTTTTTGTTATTTTTAGTCACACGAGGATGAAAGGATTGTTGCGGTGGATGTTCTGGCCTCTTCGCGGGCAAGCCCGCGAAGAGGTTCTTCAAGCCTCACACATCCACTACAGGGCAAACAGATCAGCCGGCAACCGCATCAAGCTCTCGCTCCCCGCCTCCACGGCCGCCCGATGACTGGCCGTGCGCGGCAGCAAGCGCTTGAAGTAGAACTCGCAGGTCGCCAGCTTGCCTTGGCAGTAATCCGCCTCGCCGCTGCCGTCCGCCCACTGCGCCTGGGCCACCAGCGCCATGCGCAACCACAGGTAGGCCAGGACGATATAGCCGCTGTACATCAGGTAATCCACCGCCGCAGCACCCACTTCGTCAGGGTTCTGCATGGCCGCCTTGCCAACCTGCATTGTCAACTCGCCCCACTCCCGGTTGAGCTGATCGAGTTGCGCCACATAACCGCCCAACTGCGCATGCCCGGCGTTGGCTTCGCAGAACTTGTGCACGATCCGCGTGAAGCCGCGCAACAGCTTGCCCTGGCTGCCGAGCACCTTGCGCCCCAGCAGGTCGAGCGCCTGGATGCCATTGGTCCCCTCGTAGATCGGCGCAATCCGACAATCACGCACCAGTTGCTCCATGCCCCACTCGCGAATGAAGCCGTGGCCGCCGAATACCTGCATGCCATGGTTGGTCACCTCCAGCCCGGTCTCGGTCATGAAGGCCTTGCAGATCGGGGTCAGGAAGGCCAGCAGATCCTCGGCCTCCTGCCGCTGCTCGGGTTGCTCGGCGCGATGGGCGATATCCAGCCACTGCGCGGTGAAATAGGTCAGTGCCCGGTTGCCCTCGTTGAACGCCTTCATGGTCAACAGCATACGCCGCACATCCGGGTGCACGATGATCGGGTCGGCCGCCTTGTCCGGCGCCTTGGGGCCGGTCAGCGCGCGCATCTGCAAACGGTCATTGGCATAGCGGACCGCGCCCTGGAAGCTGGTCTCGCCCAGGCACAGGCCCTGCATGCCGGTCCCCAGACGGGCATGGTTCATCATAGTGAACATGCAATTGAGGCCCTTGTTCGCCTCGCCGATCAGAAAACCCTTGGCCGCATCGAAGTTCAGCACGCAGGTGGCCGAAGCCTTGATGCCCATCTTGTGCTCGATGGAACCACAGTTCACCCCATTGCGCTCGCCCGCTTCGCCCGCCGCATCGGGCAGGAACTTGGGCACGATGAACAACGAGATGCCCTTGGTACCGGCCGGCGCATCCGGCAGCTTGGCCAACACCAGGTGCACGATGTTGGCGCTCATGTCGTGCTCACCGGCGGAGATGAAAATCTTGCTCCCGGACACCGCATAGCTGCCATCGGCCTGAGGCACCGCGCGGGTCTTGATCAGCCCCAGGTCGGTGCCGCAATGGGCTTCGGTCAGGCACATGGTGCCGGTCCACTCGCCGGCGGTCAGCTTGCCCAGATAGGTCTGTTTCTGTTGTTCGGTGCCATGGGCGTGGATCGCCGACATGGCACCGTGGGTCAGGCCAGGGTACATGCCCCAGGAAGTGTTGCTGGAGCCGATCATTTCACTGATCACCAACCCCAGCGACTGCGGCAGGCCCTGCCCGCCATAGTGCGGATCGGCCGCCAACCCATGCCAGCCAGCTTCGACATACTGGGCAAAGGCCTGCTTGAAGCCCTGGGGCGTGGTCACCACACCCTTGTCGAAGTGGCAGCCCTCTTCATCACCGGAGCGATTCAGCGGTGCCAGCACCTGTTCGCAGAATTTCGCGCCCTCGTCCAGGATCGCAGCGACCATATCCGGGCTGGCCTCGCTGGCACCGAGGCGCTCGTAGTGGGTGTGGAAATCGAAAACATGGTCGAGCAGAAAGCGCATGTCACGCAGCGGGGCTTTGTATTCAGGCATGGTCGTTTCTCCGGCAGCAGATGATTCAAGCTACTGTCGGCTCACACCCGGGGGCAATCACAGTCCAGCCGCTGAATGCCCCACCATCACTCAGCCCACGGCCTCGCCGGTGCGCACAGCGCCACGCTTGGCGGTCTGCCCGGCGGCGATCACACAGTTGCGCCCGGCGCCCTTGGCGGCGTAAAGCGCCTGGTCGGCGGACTTGAGGACTTCCTCGGCGGTACGCTGGTCCGGCTGACGCTCGGCAACGCCGATGCTGATGGTCACCGACACGCTGGTCGCCGCGCTGCCGGCGCGGCGCTGCCGGCCTTGCTGGTCATCCTGCGGGCGATTTTCCGGGTTGCGCAGGTGGATGCTGTAGTTGGCGATGACCTCGCGGATCACCTCCAGATGCGGCATGCATTCCTCCAGGCTCTTGCCGGCGAACACCACCGCGAACTCCTCGCCACCGTAGCGATAGGCCCGTCCGCCGCCGCTGACTTTTGCCAGTTTGCTGGCCACCAGGCGCAACACCTGATCACCCACATCGTGGCCATGGGTGTCGTTGAATTTCTTGAAGTGGTCGACGTCGGTCATCGCCAGGACATAGTTGCGTCCCAGCCGCTGCATCCGCTCGTTGAGCGCGCGACGGCCCGGCAAGCCGGTCAGCTCGTCGCGGAACGCCATCTGATAAGCCTCGTGGGCCACCGCCGCAGCGATCATCAGCATCACCTGGCTGCACATGATGTTCAGGGTGAAGGGCAGGATGAAAGTCATCGGCAACATCCAGAACAAGCCCAGCAGGCCGATCAACTGCGCCGCATGCAGCGGCCGTGGATGACGCCAGTACTGGACCGCCAGCAGCAGGAAGGTGGCGAAGAAGACCGGGTAGGACAGCTGGATCAGGCTCATCCAGGAACCATGTAACGCCGGCCAGCGGATCTCCGCCAGCCAGTCGAGCAAAGCCTGCGGATAACTCTGTTCCAGGCCCAGGGCCACGCCGCCCACCGCCAGCAGCACGGCAAACCGCGCCACCATGTCCTGGAACAGGTGAGTCCGTTCCTGCCAGGCGGCAAAGACCCCAAACAGCAGGGGCAGCAGCAGACAGACAAGATGGAAAACCACCGCAGCATCCTCTCGGACCTTGCCGTGGTCACGGTAAAAATCCGCCTGTGTAGAAAGCAGGAAGTAGGAGATGTACACCGTGATCATCAGGAACAGTTCGCGCTGACGACGATAGACCGCGCAATACGAGCCACCCAGCAACAACACCAGGGTCGGCAGGACATTGAACAGTGAGGTGAAGAAAACGTTGAGGTCCTTGACGTAGGCTGCCGCAAGCCCCGCCAGCAGCAACAGGGCGGAAGGTAAAAAGTGGCTGGCATGTTCAGCGGAAGAACGCGACAAGGGTAAAGCTCCGACCGACGGGCTCAATTGATGGCATTGTGCCTTGATTTGCCCATGGAAAGTACAAAGAAAGTGACACAGATCACGAATGCTCTCTCTTTAACGGCAGCTGACGCTTTCTTCTTAGGGTTTTAGCCAGGAATTTTGACGATTGACGCCAATAAATCGACAACACCAAAAAGCGCCCATGAAAAAGCCGCTTCCCCCAAAAGGGAAGCGGCTTCTGCGTGTCACTTCGCCAGGACTCAGTAGCCCAGGCTGAAATGCTCTTCTTTCATGTCCATCAGGTTGTTGGCGCCCGACAGCATGGTTGCCACGTAGGTCCGGGTGCGTGGCAGGATGCGCTGGAAGTAGAAGCGCGCGGTCTGCAGCTTGGCAGTGTAGAACGCCTCGTCGGTGGTACCCGCCGCCAGTTTCTCGGCAGCCACGCGCGCCATGTCGGCCCAGAAATAGGCCAGGCAGGCGTAGCCGGAGTACATCAGGTAATCCACCGAAGCGGCACCGACTTCCTCACGGTCCTTCATCGCGGCCATGCCCACTTTCATGGTCAGTTCGCCCCACTCCTTGTTCAACGCGGCCAGCGGCGCAACGAACTCGCTGACGGCTTCGTTGCCTTCGTTGTTCTGGCAGAACTTGTGGACGATCTTGGTGAAGCCCTTCAGCGCTTCGCCCTGGGTCATCAGCACCTTGCGACCCAGCAGGTCGAGGGCCTGAATACCGGTGGTGCCTTCGTACAGCATCGAGATACGGCTGTCGCGAACGTTCTGCTCCATGCCCCACTCGGCGATGAAACCGTGGCCGCCGTAGATCTGCACGCCATGGTTGGCGGCTTCGAAGCCGACTTCGGTCATGAACGCCTTGGCGATCGGGGTCATGAACGCCAGCAGTGCGTCAGCCTTCTTCTTCTCTTCCTCGTCCTGGCTGTACTTGACGATGTCCACCTGCTTGGCGGTGAAGTACACCATCGCCCGGTTACCCTCGGCGAAGGCCTTCATGGTCAGCAGCATGCGCCGCACATCGGGGTGCACGATGATCGGGTCAGCGGCCTTGTCCGGCGCTTTCGGGCCAGTCAGGGAACGCATCTGCAGACGCTCGCGAGCGTACTTCAGGCCACCCTGGAAACCGATCTCGGCATGGGCCAGGCCTTGCAGCGCGGTCCCCAGGCGAGCGGTGTTCATGAAGGTGAACATGCAGTTCAGGCCTTTGTTCGCCGGGCCGATCAGGAAGCCGGTGGCGCCGTCGAAGTTCATCACGCAAGTGGCGTTGCCGTGGATGCCCATCTTGTGTTCGATGGAACCACAGGACACCGCGTTGCGCTGGCCGACCGAGCCATCGGCGTTCGGCAGGAACTTGGGCACGATGAACAGCGAAATGCCCTTGGTGCCAGCCGGTGCATCCGGCAGACGCGCCAGAACGATGTGGACGATGTTGTCGGCCATGTCGTGTTCACCGGCCGAAATGAAGATCTTGGTCCCGCTGACCTTGTAGGAACCATCGGCCTGAGGCTCGGCCTTGGTGCGCAGCATGCCCAGGTCGGTGCCGCAATGCGGTTCGGTCAGGCACATGGTGCCGGTCCACTCGCCGGAGACCAGTTTGGTCAGATAAGCCTCTTGTTGCTCGGGGGTGCCGTGCTCGGAGATGGTATTCATCGCGCCATGGGACAGGCCAGGGTACATGCCCCACGACCAGTTGGCCTCGCCGACCATTTCGCTGACCGCCAGGCCCAGCGACTCCGGCAGGCCTTGGCCGCCGTGCTCGACGTCGTGGGCCAGGCTTGGCCAGCCGCCGTCGACGAACTGCTTGTAGGCTTCCTTGAAGCCGCTCGGGGTCTTCACACCCGACTCGCTCCAGGTACAGCCTTCGGTATCACCAACACGGTTCAGCGGCGCCAGGACTTGCTCACAGAACTTGGCGCCTTCCTCGAGGATAGCGTCAACCATGTCCGGGGTAGCGTCCTGGCAAGCCGGCAGGCTCTGATAGTGCGCTTCGTAGCCAAGCAGTTCGTCACGAACGAAGCGAATATCACGCAAGGGGGCCTTGTAGTCAGGCATAGCGATAAACCTCTGCTGATGAAACCTGGAATAAGCGACCGCGTCGATTTGCCACGCCGGTCAAACAGTTGTTTGAAACATACGTTTGCGCCCAAGCCTTGTCAAGCCTCGTTCATGAGCCATTGATCATCCGGGCAGAACAACAGAGACAGGACAAGGCCAGCAGCCTGAAGGCAGGTACAGGAAAGGATAGTCGAGGGATGAAGATGATCTACCGCGCGGCCCTGGCCGATCACGGCATGGGACTGAAAGCGGCTATCGCGGTAAAACAGAATAAACACAGGAGAGATGCGCGATGTGTGAAACATCGCGCAGAGCGAAGCGAACGTGGGAGTGCCCGACAGGCAGGCGTCGCGCGAACGATCAGGCGTAGGTGTCGATCAGCGTGCCAAGCGCCTTGTCCGCAGCCTTTTCGACCTTGGTACCCAACTCGACCTGCAGCTTGCCCTGGGACAAATCGGCCAGACTGTTCGAAAGGTCCTGCTGGCTACGATCCAGCGACAGCAGGCGCTCGACCTGAGAGTCGGAAGACTGGCTCTTCAGCGAACGCTCGACAGTGGTATTGGCGATCTGACCGGCGGCCTGATCGACACGGTTCTGCCCGGACTGAATAGTGCTCAGACCGGCATAAAAAGCGGTATTTCCTGAGATTTCCATGGGCGAACTCGACTGTGCGAAACGATTACACCTGCATTGAAGCAGACCCCGGGCCAAAACGCCCGTCAAAAACACTAATGGCACAATGCCCGGTAATAGGCAAAACCTAGCGCCTGCCGCACCTCAATCCAGCAGATCCAGCTGCAAGTGCTCTGCCACGGCCTGCGCACTGGCGGCCTTGAGCCTGGGCACCCGCCCCAGGCACGGCGCCGGTAGGCGTTCGGCCAGCGTCGCGAGGTTTTCTTCCAGACGAGAGGTCGTGGGCTCGATGATGTTGGCCACCCAGCCAGCCAATTGCAGACCGTCGCGGGCAATGGCTTCGGCGGTCAGCAAGGCATGACTGATACAGCCCAGGCGCACGCCCACCACCAGGATCACCGGCAGCCCCAGACCAGTGGCCAGGTCCGACAGATTGGCCTGGTCCGCCAAGGGCACCCGCCAGCCGCCCGCCCCTTCGATCAGGGTGAAATCGGCCTGCAGGGCGAGGATCTCGCGCATCGGCTCCAGCAGTGCCTGCACCGTCAATGCGATGCCGGCTTCGCGCGCCGCCAGATGCGGGGCGATGGCCGGCTCAAGCGCCACCGGATTGACCTGTGCGTAGGACAACGGCAGCGAACATTCGGCCAGCAGCGCCAGCGCGTCGGCGTTACGCAGGCCCTTGGGCGTGACCTCGCAGCCGGAGGCCACCGGCTTGCCGGCCGCGGTGCTCAACCCAGCGGCCCGCGCCGCATGCAGAAGGCCTGCGGCGATGGTGGTCTTGCCGACATCGGTGTCGGTCCCGGCAATGAAATAGGCTGCACTCATAGCGGTTTCTCCAGCACGGCATAGACCACCTGGTAGGTCGCCGGCAGCCCCTGCGCCTGGCGAAATTGTTCATAGGCGTCGATCAGACCAAGCACCCGTGCCCGTCCGGTCAATCCGCCCGGGCGCCCGGGGTTGAGGTTGTGTGCCCCCAGCGCCTTGAGTTCGTGGGTCAGGCTGCGCACGTCCGGGTAGAACAGTATTTGAGCCTGGTTTTCCAGGCTCAGCACCCGCAAGCCGCTGGCCGCGCATAGCCGCTGGTACTCGGAAAACCCGCGGAAGCGATTGACGTGTACCCGGCCATCCACCGCCCGCCAGCTTTCGCGCAACTCATCCAGGGTGCCGACACACAGGCTGGCGAACGCCATCAGCCCACCGGGCCGCAGCACCCGCCGAGCTTCGCCGAGCACGGCGGCAAAGTCGGCGCACCACTGCACCGCCAGGCTGGAAAACACCAGGTCGCAACACTCTGCCTGCAATGGCAGGCGCTCAGCATCACCGGCGACGAAGTACTTGGCGCCCCCCAGAGGACGGGCGTGCTCGAGCATGCCCTGGGCGATATCCAGCGCCACGCCCTGCTCTTCACCAAAGCGTGCGCCCAAAGCCCGACTGAAATAGCCGGTACCGCAACCGACATCGAGCCAGCGCGACCGATTGCTCTGCGTGGGCAGGCGCCGCAGCAGTTCGTCGCCGACATCGCGCTGCAACTGCGCAACGCTGTCGTAACTGGCGGCGGCCCGGGAAAACGAGGCCGCAACCTGGCGCTTGTCGGGCAGGCTGCCCGGCAACGGCGGATGGGAAAGATCAGTCATCACCAGACTCGTGCAAAAAGGCCCGGATAGCCCCGGCCACTCCATGGGGGTCATCCAGAAGAAACGCATGGCCGGCCTGTTCGATCAGACCGACTTCGACATCCGGCAACAACGCCAGCAGTTCACCGGCCGCCTCGGCCGGCACCAGGCCATCGAGCCCGGCAAACAGATGCAACTGTGGCCCGCGATAGGTTTGCAGGGCCTCGCGGGTATCCAGTTGTGCCAGCACCTGGAGCCCACTCAGCAACACCTCGGCACTGCTGCGCGGAGCCCCGCCCGAGAGCAGGCGCGATTGCCCGCGCGGGTCAGCCGAACCTTGGGCGCACAGCAGGCCGAAACGCTTGAGGGTGGCCTGGGGCTGCTCGCGGCAGCCGTCGAGGAACTGTTCGAAGGTCTCGCTCGCCATGGCACTGGACCAGCCGGCACCGGCCACGAAACGCGGGTTGCTCGCCAACGTCAACAACCCGCAGCAGCGATCGCCACGGCGCGCCGCCAGTTGCGAAGCGAGCATACCGCCCAGCGACCAGCCGCCCAGCCAGGTGTTTTCCGGCAGCGTCGCGTCCAGTTCCTCGATCCACTCCGCCAGTTCGCCACTGGCAAGGTCCGGCAGCGGTTCGATCTCCACCCGCAGGTGTTCGTCCAGCCCGCGCAAGGCCGCCGCCAAGGGTTCCAGCGGCGAAATGCCGAGGCCCCAACCGGGTAACAGAATCAGACGATCACGCATGAGGTAGCTCCAACGGCTCATGGGGCCCCAGCCATCTGGAACACTCTGCCAACGCATCTAACAATAGCTGCACCTGCGTCTCGCTGTGGGCGGCCGTCAGGGTCACCCGCAACCGCGCACTGCCAGCCGGCACCGTCGGCGGCCGAATGGCCGTGACCATCAACCCGCGCTCGCGCAGCAATTGCGAGAAGCGCAGCGCCCGCCCAGCATCACCGATCAGGATCGGCTGGATCGGCGTGAAGCTGTCCATCAGTTGTAGGCCGATCTGCTCGGCGCCCGCGCGGAACTGGCGGATCAGCGTGTTCAGGTGCTCCCGGCGCCAATGCTCGCTGCGCAGCAGTTCCAGGCTTTTCAAGGTGGCGCAGGCCAGCGCCGGCGGCTGGCTGGTGGTGTAGATATAAGGCCGGGCGAACTGCACCAGAGTCTCGATCAGCTCTTCGCTGCCAGCGACGAACGCCCCCGCCGTCCCAAAAGCCTTGCCGAGGGTGCCGACCAGCACCGGCACGTCGTCCTGGCTCAGGCCGAAGTGTTCGACGATACCGCCGCCATGGGCGCCCAGCGGGCCGAAACCGTGGGCATCATCAACCATCAGCCAGGCCCCGCGAGCACGGGTCTCACGGGCCAGGGCCGGCAGGTCGGCAATGTCGCCATCCATGCTGAACACCCCATCAGTGACCACCAGCGTATTACCGGTGGCTTTTTCCAGGCGTTTGGCGAGGCTGCTCGGATCGTTATGCAGATAGCGATTGAAGCGCGCCCCTGAAAGCAGCCCGGCATCCAGCAGCGAGGCGTGGTTGAGGCGGTCTTCCAGCACCGTGTCACCCTGCCCGACCAAGGCCGTGACCGCGCCGAGGTTGGCCATGTAGCCGGTGCTGAACAGCAACGCCCGGGGCCGCCCGGTCAGGTCGGCGAGAGCTTCTTCCAACGCATGGTGCGGACCGCTGTGACCGATCACCAGATGCGACGCGCCACCGCCCACGCCCCAACGCGCGGCGCCGGCCTGCCAGGCCTCGATCACCTGCGGGTGATTGGCCAGGCCAAGGTAGTCGTTGTTGCAGAAAGCCAGCAACGGCTGGCCGTCGACCACCACTTCAGGCCCCTGGGGGCTTTCGAGCAGCGGCCTGTGGCGGTAGAGATTTTCGACACGACGGGCAGCCAGGCGTGCGGACAGATCAAAGGACATGGGCGCCTCGCAGATGCAATCTGAAGAACACTACCGCCCCCCTGTAGGAGCTGCCGGCCGACGCTCCTACAGGGGGGCGGTGGTGCCAGGGATCTGGCAGTGTTTCTGTTGGAATAGCGCTACCGTCAGACCGCCGCGTTATAGAACTGCTCGCTGCTCTTCTGCTCCACCAACGCCTGCTCGATCGCCGCCTGGTGCACTTCGTCGGCGTGTTCCTCGCGGGCTTCCGGCTGGATGCCAAGGCGCGCGAACAGTTGCATGTCCTTGTCGGCCTGCGGGTTGGCGGTGGTCAGCAACTTGTCGCCGTAGAAGATCGAGTTGGCGCCGGCGAAGAACGCCAGGGCCTGCATCTGCTCGTTCATCGCCTCGCGGCCCGCCGACAGGCGTACGTGGGACTTGGGCATGAGAATCCGCGCCACCGCCAGCATGCGGATGAAGTCGAACGGATCGACTTCCTCGGCATTCTCCAGCGGCGTACCGGCGACCTTCACCAGCATGTTGATCGGCACCGACTCCGGGTGTTCCGGCAGGTTGGCCAGTTGGATCAGCAGACCGGCACGGTCATCGAGCGATTCGCCCATGCCGAGGATGCCGCCGGAACAGATCTTCATCCCGGCGTCGCGCACGTAGGCCAGGGTCTGCAGGCGTTCGGCGTAGGTACGGGTGGTGATGATGTTGCCGTAGAACTCCGGCGAGGTGTCGAGGTTGTGGTTGTAGTAGTCCAGGCCAGCCTCGGCCAGCGCGGAAGTCTGTTCCTGGTCGAGCCGCCCCAGGGTCATGCAGGTTTCCAGGCCCATGGCCTTGACGCCCTTGACCATCTGCAGCACGTACGGCATGTCCTTGGCCGACGGGTGCTTCCACGCCGCGCCCATGCAGAAACGGGTCGAGCCAATGGCCTTGGCCCGTGCGGCTTCCTCCAGCACCTTCTGCACTTCCAGCAGCTTCTCTTTTTCCAGACCGGTGTTGTAGTGACCGGACTGCGGACAGTACTTGCAATCCTCCGGGCAGGCGCCGGTCTTGATCGACAGCAGCGTCGACACTTGCACACGGTTGGCGTCGAAATGCGCACGATGCACAGTCTGGGCCTGGAACAGCAGGTCGTTGAACGGCTGTTCGAACAGTGCCTTGACCTCGGCCAGGGACCAATCGTGACGCAAAGTGGCGGTAGTGCTGGCACTCATCGCTGGAGTTCCTTGTTTTATGCTGGGCAAGTGACCGGGCAACAGCCACGACCACGACACGGATGCCGGCATATTTAAGGAAGCGACATGGACTGTCAACCACATGACAACCAGCAGGTTTACATCTGGTCAAAAAACAACCAAACCTGTTTGCTCTGCGACGAACCCAGCGACAATCCCCACCCACTCTGCTCTCCCTGCGAAAGCGAATTGCCCTGGCTGCTGGACTACTGCCAGACCTGCGCCCTGCCCTTGCCGGTGGCTGGCCTGACCTGTGGCCAATGCCTGAAACGACCGCCCAGCTTTGAACAGGTCATCGCGCCCTGGACCTACCACTTCCCGGTCGACAGCCTGATCACCCGCTTCAAACACCAGAGCCAGTGGCCGCTGGGGCGCCTGCTGGGCGAACTGCTGGCCCTGGCCCTGCGCGAACGTTTCGACCATGGCCTGCCCCGCCCGGACCTGCTGCTGCCCGTGCCCATGGCGGTGAAACGGCAACGCCAGCGCGGCTACAACCAGGCCGCGATGCTGATGAACTGGCTGGGCAAATGCCTGCAGATTTCGGGAGATGAACACCGTTTGCTGCGTATTCAGGACACCGTCGCCCAACAGGAACTGGACGCCAGGGCGCGCCGACGCAACCTGCAGAACGCCTTTGCCCTGGCCCCCGGCGCCTCGGTCGAGGGCCTGCACCTGGCGCTGGTCGACGACGTACTGACCACCGGCGCCACAGCCGAAAGCCTGGCGCGTCTGCTGCTCAGGGCCGGCGCCCGACGGGTCGATGTCTACTGCCTGGCGCGTACACCCAAGCCCGGCGAGCCGGCTTGACGCCCGCCGCGCCAGCGGGCACCTTCGGGCGCATTGCCACCGTTCGAAGCCTGACCATGTCCCTGCCCGTCCTGCTGACCCAGTACATCGCCCGTCGCCCGCAGCGTATCGCCCTGCTGCAACACATCGCCGAACAGGGCTCGATCACCCGCGCAGCGAAAAGCGCGGGGCTGAGTTACAAGGCCGCCTGGGACACCATCGACGAGTTGAACAACCTCGCGCAAAAACCGCTGGTGGAACGCAGCATCGGCGGCAAGGGCGGCGGTGGGGCGAAACTGTCGATCGAGGGCGAGCGGGTGTTGCGCCTGTATCAGCGCCTGCAGGTCATCCAGGCGCAGGTGCTGGAAGCCGCCGAAGACGCCGGCGACCTCGATCTGCTCGGTCGCCTGATGTTGCGCACCAGCGCCCGCAACCAGTTGCATGGCACCGTGGTCGGCATCGACAGCCACGGCCGCAATGATCGGGTACGCCTGGAACTGCCGGCCGGCCTGGCCTTGCAGGCGCAAATCACCCACGACAGCACCTTGCGGCTGGAACTCGAAATCGGCACCCAGGTGGTCGCCCTGATCAAGGCCGGTTGGCTGGAATTGCTCGCACCGCAGGCCACGGCAACACCTGGACACAATTATCTGGATGGTATCGTCGAGAACATTCTGGAAGACGAAAACGGCCCATCCGAGGTCAGGATTGCCCTGCCGAACGGGCAGACACTTTGTGCCCTGAGCGCTCCAGAAAAACTCGCGGCCCTTGGTTTGACAGGCGGGAGCGCGGTGCGGGCGCAGTTTGCGCCGTCCTTTGTGCTGCTCGGTACGCCACTTTGACGCTTTCGCGGGCAAGCCGTGCGCCTACAGGGGTAGGTATCGTTCTGTAGGAGGGGGTGGTGGACGAAACACTTCGACTTTTTCCTGCAACAAATCCGTCATCCGCGCTGATTAAGGTGACTGCCTAACCGCAGGGAGCCTGATGATGAGCCTATTAGAAGAAAACCAATCCACCGACCTCGAGCAGATGGTCGGCCTCAGCCGCCGCAGCTTCATCAGTGCGGGTGCCCTGTGCGGCGCGGCACTGTTCCTCGGCGGCAACCTGTTGACCCGCAGCGTGATGGCCGCCAGCACCGGCACACCTCCCGGCAAGCTGCTGGGCTTCGACAGCATCGCCGCTGCCACCAGCGACAGCCTGAGCCTGCCACCCGGCTACACCAGTTCGGTGCTGATCAGTTGGGGCCAGCCGCTGGAGAAGAACGGCCCGGCCTTCGACCCGAGCGGCAACGGCACCGCCAAGGCCCAGGAAGTCCAGTTCGGCGACAACAATGACGGCATGAGCCTGTTCCCGTTCCCCGGCGACGACAACCGCGCACTGATGGCGATCAACAACGAATACACCAACTACCGCTACCTGTTCGCCCACGGCGGCCAGCCGCAATCGCTCGAAGATGTGCACAAGGCTCAGGCCAGCGAAGGCGTCTCGGTGATCGAGATCCAGCGCAAGGACGATCAGTGGCACTTCGTCCAGGGTTCGCCTTACAACCGGCGCATCCACGGCAACACGCCGATCCGCATCGGCGGTCCGGCAGCCGGTCACCCCTGGCTGCAGACCCGCGCCGACAAGCAGGGCCGCAAGGTGCTCGGCACCTTCCAGAACTGCGCCAATGGCAAGACGCCCTGGGGCACCTACCTGACCTGTGAAGAGAACTTCACCGACTGCTTCGGCAGCAGCAATGCCGAACAGAAGTTCGATGCCGCGCAGAAGCGTTATGGCGCGGTCGCTACCAGCAAGGAGATCGGCTGGCACGTCCACGACCCGCGCTTCGACCTGGCACTGAACCCCAACGAGCTGAATCGCCATGGCTGGGTGGTGGAGATCGATCCGTTCGACCCGCAGTCCACGCCGGTCAAGCGCACCGCCCTTGGCCGCTTCAAGCACGAGAACGCCGCCCTGGCCGAAACCCGCGACGGTCGCGCAGCGGTCTACATGGGCGACGACGAGCGCGGCGAGTTCATCTACAAATTCATCAGCCGCGACAAGATCAAGCACAAGAACCCCAAGGCCAACCGCGACCTGCTCGACCACGGCACCTTGTATGTGGCGCGCTTCGACAACGGCGACGGCAACCCGGACCGGCCCAAGGGCGCGGGCGAGTGGGTCGAGCTGAGTTTCGGCAAACATGGCATCAACGCCGACAGCGGCTTTACCAGCCAGGCCGAAGTGCTGATTCATGCCCGTCTGGCGGCCAGCGTGGTCAAGGCCACGCGCATGGACCGCCCGGAGTGGATCGTCGTCAGCCCCATCGACGGCCAGGTCTATTGCACCCTGACCAACAACGCCAAGCGCGGCGAAGACGGCCAGCCGGTGGGCGGCCCGAATCCACGGGAAAAGAACGTCTACGGCCAGATCCTGCGCTGGCACGCCGCTGGCAACGATCACGGCGCCGACACCTTCGAGTGGGACCTGTTCGTGGTCGCAGGCAACCCGGGTGTGCATGCCGGAACGCCCAAGGGCGGCTCGTCGAACATCAACCCGCAGAACATGTTCAACAGCCCCGACGGGCTGGGTTTCGACAAGGCCGGGCGGCTGTGGATTCTCACCGATGGCGACTACAGCAATGCGGGCGACTTCGCTGGCATGGGCAACAACCAGATGCTCTGCGCCGATCCGGCGAGCGGCGAGATCCGCCGGTTCATGGTCGGGCCGGTGGCGTGTGAAGTCACCGGGATCAGCTTCTCGCCAGACCAGAAGACCCTGTTCGTGGGGATTCAGCATCCGGGCGAAACCGGCGGATCGACCTTCCCCGAGCACCTGCCCAATGGCAAGCCGCGCTCATCGGTGATGGCAATTCGGCGCGAGGACGGCGGGATCATCGGCGCCTGACGTCCCCTCTGGTGAGCGGGCTTTTCGGGACGCCGCGCTCGGCTGCAAGGCAGCCGTAAAATCGGCCAGCGGAGTCTACCTGCCAGACTTGGCCAGCCGGTTTCGGGGGCGCGTCGCGCCCCAGCGCGGGCAAGCCCGCTCGCCACCTACGGTGCACCAACAAGCGCGCTCGCCACAGGAGTCCATCACCTTTCTTCGCCCCGGTGCGCTAACATGCTTGGCCGAACGCGGCCGCCTGCCGCCCGCAGGAGCCAGTATGTCCCATCCGTTTGAAACACTGACCCCCGATCTGGTCCTCGATGCCGTGGAGAGCCTGGGTTTTCTCAGCGATGCTCGCGTACTGGCGCTCAACAGCTACGAAAACCGCGTCTACCAGGTGGGCATCGAAGACAGCGAACCGCTGATCGCCAAGTTCTATCGCCCCCAGCGCTGGACCAACGAGGCCATCCTCGAAGAACACCGCTACACCTTCGAACTGGCCGACTGCGAAGTGCCGGTGGTCGCACCGCTGCAGCACAATGGCGAAAGCCTGTTCGAACACAAGGGCTTTCGCTTCGCGCTGTTCCCACGGCGTGGCGGACGTGCCCCGGAGCCAGGCAATCTCGACCAGCTCTACCGCCTCGGCCAGCTACTGGGCCGCCTGCACGCCGTCGGCGCGACCCGGCCATTCGAGCACCGCGAAGCCCTCGGCGTGAAGAACTTCGGCCATGATTCCCTGGCCACCCTGCTCGACGGCAACTTCATCCCGCGCAGCCTGTTGCCGGCCTACGAATCGGTAGCCCTCGACCTGCTCAAGCAAGTGGAACGGATCTACGGCGAAACCCCGCACCAGAACATCCGCATGCACGGCGACTGCCACCCCGGCAACATGATGTGTCGCGATGAGGTATTCCACATCGTTGACCTCGACGACTGCCGTATGGGCCCGGCCGTTCAGGACCTGTGGATGATGCTGGCCGGCGACCGCCAGGAATGCCTCGGGCAACTCTCGGAACTGATCGAGGGCTACAGCGAATTCCACGATTTCAACCCGCGCGAACTGGCCCTGATCGAACCCCTGCGAGCCCTGCGCCTGATGCACTACAGTGCCTGGCTGGCACGGCGCTGGGACGACCCGGCCTTTCCGCACAGCTTCCCGTGGTTTGGCAGTGAGCGCTACTGGGGCGACCAGGTTCTTGCCTTGCGCGAGCAGCTTGCAGCCTTGAATGAAGAGCCGCTGAAACTTTTCTGACCCACCACAAGGGCGCAGCCAACCGCGATCCCTGTAGGAGCAAGCTTGCTCGCGAAAGCGGCGTATCAGTCAACCTCGTTGCTGAACGCCACAACGCACTCGCGAGCTAGCCCGCTCCACCCATGGATCTACGCTGCCAGCCCCCACAACCCGATAAATCTCCTTACAATCGTTTTCTGCCCGTTGCCCAAGCAAGGATTCTGCATGCAAGCCGCCAACCCGCGCCGCGGGTACATCCTCGGTCTCACCGCCTACATCATCTGGGGCCTGTTCCCGATCTACTTCAAAATCATCGCCGCCGTGCCGGCCGTGGAAATCATCATCCACCGCGTGCTCTGGTCAGCCCTGTTCGGCAGCCTGCTGCTGGTGGCCTGGAAACATCCCGGCTGGTGGCGTGAACTGCGCGAGAACCCGCGCCGCCTGGCGATCCTGGCCCTGAGTGGCACGCTGATCGCGGCCAACTGGCTGACCTACGTGTGGTCGGTGAACAACGGGCGCATGCTCGAAGCCAGTCTCGGCTACTACATCAACCCGCTGATCAACGTCCTGCTGGGCATGTTGCTGCTGGGTGAGCGCCTGCGCCGCCTGCAGTGGGTCGCGGTTGGCCTGGCGGCCATCGGCGTGGCGCAGCAGGTGTGGCAAGTCGGCAGCCTGCCGTGGGTTTCGCTGGTGCTGGCACTGACCTTCGGTTTCTACGGGCTGATCCGCAAGCAGGCGCCAGTCCAGGCACTGCCCGGCCTGGTGGTGGAAACCTGGATGCTGGTACCGCTGGCCCTCGGCTGGCTGCTGTTGCATCCGGAGACGAGCACCGCCCACCTGGAATTCTGGAGCAGCTCCCAGGCCTGGTGGCTGGTAGCCGCCGGCCCGGTGACGCTTATCCCGCTGGTCAGCTTCAACGCCGCCGCTCGCCACCTGCCTTATACCACCCTCGGTTTCCTGCAATACCTGGCACCGACCCTGGTGCTGCTGGAAGCGGTGCTGCTGTTCGACGAACACCTGTCGTCGAGCACCCTGACCGCCTTCATGTTCATCTGGGCGGGCCTGCTGGTCTACAGTGTGGATATCTGGCTCAGCCTGAGAAAACGTAGCTGATCAGAAAACGTACAAAAGCCTGTAAGCCCCATATAACGTGGGCTGCAGGCTTCTACCCCAAGGTTATCCACAAGCCGGTCCACGCCGTTTGTGCACAAGCCCTTGAAACTGCTCATTTTTTACTCAGAACCTGGAAAGCCACGGCCCGCCTGACCGGGCGCCGGGTCTCCCCAGGTTATCCACAGGCCCGTCCCCGTTAAAACTGGATAACCCGCCTCACGCTTCGTCGCCGTGCAACTGCAATTCCACCATCAACTCGTCCGCCAGGGTTTCCAGACGCGACTGCAAGGTTTCCAACGGCAGATCCAGCGGCACCGCCAGCATTGCCTCAGCGTGGAACAGCGGGTCGCCGCTCATGGGCGCGGGGCTCACGTCGGTCACCAGTTGCTCCAGATTGATGCCCTGCTCGGTCAGCAAGCGGGTAATGTCCCGGACGATGCCTGGGCGATCATTGCCCACCAGTTCCATCGCGATGGGTTTCCAGTGACCGGGTGTTTCGCCGCCACCGGGAATAACCTGGATCTGAATGCCCTGGCTGGCAAGCGCCTGCAGTGCCTTGATCAACACATCATGGGCCTGGACCGGCGCCTCGATCCGGACAATACCGACAAACTGCCCGGCCAGGCCCGACATCCGGCTCTCCAACCAGTTACCGCCATGCTCGGCGACACACAGGGCAATCCGCTCGACCTGGCCGGCCTTGTCGGGTGCGAATACAGTCAGAACGAGATGGTCCACGGGATAGTCCTCTTGTTATGGATCGATCCAGTATAGGCAAGGGGTGTCATGCCTGTGGGATCGGACTGGTCCGCTGAGGCCGAGTTGTACACCGCTGAGCAGACACGGCTTGAAGCCGAGCACCTCGTGTAGCGAGTGGGCTTGCCCGCATTCGGCTTCGAAGCAGTTGCCCCGGCAGTATGATGTTCATGCGGCTGACCATATCCCAGGCGGACATGTGCCGAAAGAACGCCATGGAAATCACGCACCAAAGCATCATTTCCAGTCACAAGCGCCGCTTGCGCAAGGTTGCTACGCCTGCCTGTTCAAGCGCCTGTGCGATCAAAGAATGATCGGGCAGGGAATCCAATCCCGCAACGGAGTTTGGAGTGGAGGCGATGTTGTGGGTAAGTTCCAGTGTCTGAGCGAGACGCATAAAAAATCCGATACCAGTAAAGGCATCGGATTTTGATTTCTTGCGGCCAAAGCTCAATCGGGAGGGCTTAACTGATCGACAACACTCCCGAGGGGGACTAATCTAAATTCCTGATTTTTTCCCAAATTGAAGTGAGAAATGCCGATAGCACCATCCCCACTGGTAGAAAGAACAGTCACCGCCCGTGGCGAAGTCTCGAGAGTACGTATGAATACGAGACCTTTTCCTGCGTCGTGCAATCTCCACGTTTGATTGCGGTCATACTCATCACGAACTTGAGTAATGATTCTATTATCAGTGGTGTAAGTCAAAAAGCTGTTCACCGGAAGAATTGGATAGGGACCAAGGACATAACCCGAGGGGGTACTCCGAAACCTCCAGAGTATGCAAGCTCCACCGGTAGAAATATCACCAAACCTAACTTCCATACCGGTGCCATCCCAATCGGGGGAATAGAGATATTTTTCCTCGTCCAAACCTGTGGATATTAATACTATATGGATTGGAGCTGACAACTCCCGACCTGAGCTGTCCTCAAGCGCCTGATCTGGAGGTGCAGACTCAGGGGTTTTGGTATTTTTTTCATCACAGTTCTCCTTTGCTTGCTGATTGAGGTAACAGAAATGAAGACAGCAATGGCGAAGAACTGAGGAAGCTTGCCAACAACCAGCTGACACATAATACCCGAACTTTTAGTATAGTCTTGCTTATGAAAGGTACAAATTTGGGTAACTGACCGACGATGTGCTCGGCCTTCTTTTGCTGGAAAGGAAGGACTATGCCTCGTTTGCAAAAAACCGAGGGGCTTTACGCCCCCCTTACCCCTCAAGCAGATAATTGCCAAAAACAGTGTTCATACAGCCTTTGGGTCGTATGACTCGACCTTTCGAATCGAATGCCCAGTAATGGCGATCAACATGAAAACTCAGTTTATATTCTGATATTCCAGAAAAAATGAGAGCTCTTGCCGCACAACTAATCTAAAGATACAGCTTCAATAGAAATCATGCAGGGTAATTGTCTATTCTGTACTTTATGCCTTCTCCCCCGGTATTGCCACCGATGCCAACTACAGTATCGTCCACTGTGCTACCTGACCAGTTTTTCAAAATCCTATTACTGTACTGACGATTGGAGATATTTACATAACCATTTCCTACATCCCAAATTTCCCACTCGTGCTTCTCCTCAGCGCTAACGAAGACCTTCGCGGGCTGTACTGCGATCATGAAAAAATCAGTCCCGGAGGCTCTTATATAGTAAGCACCCGCTGACTCACTAGGTTCGAACTCCCAAAGATTGAATAAATTTACCGTACTATGAAGTCTAAGCTCTCTATCTTCGGTAAAACCCTTGAAATAGAGAAAACTTGTTCCGTTTAAAGCCGTGAATATTCTTTTTGGCCCTCTTGGAACGGTTACCCGCTGACCAGAGCCCCCCTCAAGCGCCTGATCTGGAATTGCAGACTCAGAGGTTTTGGTATTCTTTTTCATCACAGTTCTCCTTTGCTTGCTGATTGAGGTAACAGCAATGGACACAGCAATGGCGAAGAACTGAGGAAGCTTGCCAACAACCGGCTGACACATAATACCCAAGCACTCAGTATAGCTTGATGATGAAAGGCGCAAGCTCACCCGGGCACCGCGCACGAGTCATAGATGACCGATTGGCACCGAGCCTGCGATTTGGGAAGCCAGGCACCGCTCCCACACCGTCACCGCCCCCTCCAGGGCATCACTCAGCCAAAAACACATCGTGTACAATTTTCAGATTTATCTGGAACAACCCGTACATTTCTTGAGAACATCAATGACTCATGCGTGACCAGACAGAACCGCCTGGTCGCAGAACGACGTATTTGGTCTGATTTTCACAACCGCAATCCATCATGTAGTATTCGCCAGCGCGGACTACAAGAGGTTGCACGGATGTCCGCCGAAGTGCCTGTGAGATCACGGAAAGCCCCGTCGGCGCTGCTCGCCGGGGTTCGCCCAGCCGCCTGCAAGGGCATGTTCTGGTACTGTGTTCAGAGAAGCACGCAAGGCTTTAAACAGAAGAGCTGAATAGCTGAGCAGAGTGAGGCAAGCAATGACTGAACACGTTCAAGTCGGTGGCCTTCGGGTCGCCAGAGTCCTGTTCGACTTCGTGAACAACGAAGCCATTCCCGGCACCGGTCTGACCGCAGACCAGTTCTGGGCCGGCGCCGACAAGGTCATCCACGACCTGGCACCGAAGAACAAAGCCCTACTCGCCAAACGCGATGATTTCCAGGCCCGTATCGACGCCTGGCACCAGTCGAGAGCCGGCCAGGCTCACGATGCCGTGGCTTACAAAGCCTTCCTGCAAGACATTGGCTACCTGCTGCCAGAAGCGGCGGATTTCCAGGCCACGACCCAGAATGTCGACGACGAGATCGCCCGTACCGCCGGTCCGCAACTGGTCGTCCCGGTGATGAACGCCCGTTTCGCCCTCAACGCCTCGAACGCCCGCTGGGGTTCGCTGTATGACGCCCTGTACGGCACCGACGCCATCAGCGAAGCCGACGGCGCGGAAAAGGGCAAGGGCTACAACAAGGTCCGTGGCGACAAGGTCATCGCCTTCGCCCGCGGCTTCCTCGACGAGGCCGCTCCGTTGGCCGCCGGCTCCCATGTCGACTCCACCGGCTACAGCATCGTCGCCGGCAAACTGGTGGTCGCCCTCAAGGGCGGCAGCAACAGCGGCCTGCGCAACGACACCCAACTGATCGGCTTCCAGGGTGATGCGGCCAAACCGACCGCCATCCTGCTGAAGAACAACGGCCTGCACTTCGAAATCCAGATCGACGCCACCAGCCCCATCGGCCAGACCGACGCCGCCGGCGTGAAGGACGTGCTGATGGAAGCCGCCCTGACCACCATCATGGACTGCGAAGACTCGGTCGCCGCCGTCGATGCCGATGACAAGGTGGTGATCTACCGCAACTGGCTCGGCCTGATGAAGGGCGACCTGGCCGAAGAAGTGGCCAAGGGCGGCAGCACCTTCACCCGTACCATGAACCCTGATCGTCGCTATACCGCCCTCGATGGCAGCGAACTGAGCCTGCACGGCCGCTCGTTGCTGTTCGTGCGCAACGTCGGTCACCTGATGACCATCGACGCGATCCTCGACAGCCATGGCAACGAAGTGCCTGAAGGCATTCTCGACGGCCTGCTCACCAGCCTCGCGGCGATTCACAACATCAACGGCAACACCGTCCGTAGCAACAGCCGCACCGGCTCGATCTACATCGTCAAGCCGAAGATGCATGGCCCCGAGGAAGTGGCATTCACCAACGAGCTGTTCGGTCGTATCGAAGACGTGCTGAACCTGCCGCGCAACACCCTCAAGGTCGGCATCATGGACGAGGAGCGCCGGACCACGGTCAACCTCAAGGCCTGTATCAAGGCCGCCAGCGAGCGCGTGGTGTTCATCAACACCGGTTTTCTCGACCGTACTGGCGACGAGATCCATACCTCCATGGAAGCCGGTGCGATGGTGCGCAAGGCCGCCATGAAAGCCGAGAAGTGGATCGGCGCCTACGAAAACTGGAACGTCGATATCGGCCTGAGCACCGGCCTGCAAGGCCGTGCCCAGATCGGCAAGGGCATGTGGGCGATGCCGGACCTGATGGCGGCGATGCTCGAACAGAAAATCGCCCACCCACTGGCCGGCGCCAACACCGCCTGGGTACCGTCGCCGACTGCCGCCGCGCTGCATGCACTGCACTACCACAAGGTCGACGTGTTCGCCCGCCAGGCCGAACTGGCCAAGCGCGCCCGGGCGTCGGTGGACGACATCCTGAGCATCCCGCTGGCAAGCAACACCGACTGGTCGGCCGAAGAGATCCGCAACGAGCTGGACAACAACGCCCAGGGCATCCTCGGCTACGTGGTGCGCTGGATCGACCAGGGCGTCGGCTGCTCGAAAGTGCCGGATATCAACGACGTCGGGCTGATGGAAGACCGCGCGACCCTGCGCATTTCCAGCCAGCACATCGCCAACTGGCTGCGTCACGGCATCGTCACCGAAGCCCAGGTGCTGGAAAGCCTCAAGCGCATGGCCCCAGTGGTCGACCGACAGAATGCCGGTGACGCGCTGTACCGTCCGCTGGCACCGGATTTCGACAGCAACATCGCCTTCCAGGCGGCAGTCGAACTGGTGATCGAAGGTACCAAGCAGCCCAACGGCTACACCGAGCCGGTGCTGCATCGTCGTCGGCGTGAGTTCAAGGCCCGCAACGGCCTGTAATCACCCGCGCAACAAAAAGCCCTGATCGGTGACGGTCAGGGCTTTTTCATACCAGCGGGGTGATCAGACAACCATGCCCAGCTCACGTCGGGCCAACTTGAGCAACTGGTCGGCATTGATCGGCTTGAGCAGGAAATCCACCACGCTCAGGTGCATCGCATCGATGGCATCACGTACCTGGGCATTGCCCGAGATGATGATGATCGGCAGCGCCGCACGCTCGGAACCGCGCACCTTGCGGATCAGGTCGAGGCCATCGTCAGCCATGCGCAGATCGGTGATCAGCAGACCAATGGCGCGATTGCTCTCCAGCAACTTGAATGCCGCACTGCCACTGGCGGCAGTCAAACAGTGAATACCATTGATGGCAAAAATCTCCGACAACAGCTCGCGCGCATCCGGATCGTCGTCAACGATCAACACACGTTGCGAAGGCAGCTGGGGAGCATGCATCACCTGCAGTAATGCCTCACGCTCGGCATCGCTCAAAATATCGTGGTCGGTCATACGCTTCTCTGGCTTCCCTTGGCCATTCAATTCTCTGGCTCTGTGGTCAGACATCATTAAACGGTTGCTCAATGTGCACTTCGTCGGAAAGTTTTCCAAGAGGCTCATTATCAAGAACTCGACCCATTAACTGTAGGTTATTTCCCAAAGTGGTGGAGTTGAACTGAAGATGACTGCACCGACCGCAAATGCCCCATGCGCACCCGAGTGGCCTGTACGGTTGATGTGCGGGGGCGAACCGGCCACACAGGCCACTAGACTTACGTCCAATGGGCACGCGCCACCAAGCGTCCGACCATGGGTGAAACAGCGACAGTCCTCGACAAGAAATCCCGATAACAACAACGGACAACAGCGGTAGCGGCCATGAGCAAAGCGGATGCCTTCACCCAGGCAGGGAAGACCGCGGTGTTGCAAAACATCCACGGCACCATGCAGTTCCTGCAACGTTTCCCCCCTTTCAACCAGATGGAACACGCTCACCTGGCCTATCTGGTCGAGCAGTGCCAACTGCGGTTCTACGGCCAGGGCGAGAGCATCATCAAGCCCGCCGACGGCCCGGTGGAACACTTCTACATCGTCAAGCAGGGGCGCATCGTCGGCGAGCGTCCGCACACAGCCAAGGGCGGCACCCAGACCGTCTTCGAAATCGCCACGGGCGAATGTTTCCCCCTCGCCGCCTTGTTGGGCGAGCGCGCCACCCGTACCGAACACCTGGCGGGCGAAGACACCTTCTGCCTACAACTGAACAAGCCGGCGTTCATCAAGCTGTTCTCGCTGTCCGACAGTTTTCGCAATTTTGCCCTGCGGTGTGTCAGCAGCCTGCTCGACCAGGTCAACCAGCAGGTACAACAGAAGGCCGTGGAAACCCTCGGCACCCAATACTCGCTCAATAGCCGTCTCGGCGAGTTGGCCATGCGCCACCCGGTCACCTGTGACCCGCTCACGCCGCTGCGCGAGGCGGTCAGCCTGATGCATGAGCAGCAGGTCGGCAGCATCGTCGTGGTCGATGAAAACAAGGCGCCGCTGGGGATTTTCACCCTGCGCGACTTGCGCCAGGTGGTCGCCGACGGCGTCAGCGACTTCAACCAGAGCATCGACCGGCACATGACCCAGACACCGTTCGCCCTGACCCCGGAGCACAGCGCCTTCGATGCGGCGATTGCCATGACCCAGCGGCATATCGCCCATGTCTGCCTGGTGAAGGAACAGCGGCTGTGTGGGGTGGTGTCCGAGCGCGACCTGTTTTCCCTGCAGCGGGTCGACCTCGTGCACCTGGCGCGGACCATCCGCAACGCCCCCCGCGTGGAAAACCTGGTGGCAATAAGAGGCGAGATCGGCCAACTGGTCGAACGCATGCTCGCCCATGGCGCGTCCTCGACCCAGATCACCCACATCATCACGCTGCTCAACGACCATACCGTGTGCCGGGTGATCGAACTGACCCTGCAGGAGCGCGGCGATCCCGGCGTGCCTTTCAGTTGGCTGTGTTTCGGCAGCGAAGGTCGCCGCGAACAGACCCTGCACACCGATCAGGACAACGGCATTCTCTTCGAAGCTAGCGATGCGGTGCACGCCGCCGAGATTCGCGGCAAGCTGCTGCCCTTGGCCCAACAGATCAACCAGTACCTGGCGTTGTGCGGCTTCACCCTGTGCAAGGGCAACATCATGGCCGGCAATCCCGAGCTGTGCCTGTCCCGCGCCGAATGGGCCCGGCGCTTTGCCGCGTTCATTCGTGAGGCCACGCCGGAAAACCTGCTGGGATCGAGCATCTATTTCGACCTGCGGGTGGTCTGGGGCGAGGAGCAGGCCTGCCAGCAACTGCGCCAGGGGATTCTCACCCAGGTCGCCGACAATCGCCTGTTCCAACGCATGCTGGCGGAAAACGCCCTGCGCAACCGGCCGCCAGTGGGGCGCTTCCGCGAGTTCGTGTTGAGCCGCAAAGGCAGTGACAAGGCCACCCTCGACCTGAAAGTCCAGTGTCTGACGCCGTTCGTCGACGGTGCCCGCCTGCTCGCGCTGGCCAATGGCATCGAGGCCAACAATACCCTGGAGCGCCTGCAGCAACTGGTCGCCCGAGAAGTGATCGACCCGCTCGACGGCGCAGCCTATGAAGAGGCCTATCACTTCATCCAGCAGACCCGCATGCAACAGCATCAATTACAGACCCGCAGCAACCTGCCCTACTCCAACCGGGTCGACCCGGAGAGCCTCAACCATCTGGACCGACGCATCCTGCGCGAATCGTTGCGCCAGGCCCAGCGCCTGCAAGGCAGCCTGGCCCTGCGGTATCAGCTATGAAGCTGTTTTCCTGGTTCAAGGCCAACGCGCCGCAACTGGGCGCCGAGCAGGTCGAACGCCTGCAACAGCTCGTGGCGGTGGCTCCCCTGGGCGAGTGCTCGTTGCGCGAACAACGCTGGGTCGTGGTCGACCTGGAAACCACCGGCCTCAACCTCAACCGCGACCAGGTGATTTCGATTGGCGCGGTGGCGATCGAAGACGGTGCCATCGACCTCGGGCAATCGTTCGAACGCACTTTGCAACGCATCGAGCGGACCGTCAGCCCCAGCGTGCTGATCCACGGCCTGGGGCCCAGCGCACTGGCCGCTGGCAGTGACCCGGTCGAGGCGCTGCTGGACTTCATGGCGTTTGTCGGCGATAGCCCGCTGCTGGCCTTCCATGCACCGTTCGACCAGCACATGCTCTGCCGCGCCCTCAAGGAAAGCCTGGGCTATCGCCTGCAACATGTGTTTCTCGATGTCGCCGACCTAGCGCCGCTGTTGTGTCCCCAGGCGCAGCTGCGCGAAGCCGGGCTGGATGACTGGATCGGTCATTTCAAACTGCAGGTCGAGGAACGCCACCACGCCAGCGCCGATGCCCTGGCCACCGCCGAGCTGGCGCTGATCCTGTTCAGCCGGGCACGGCAGCAGCAGTTGGACAGCCCGCTGGCACTGCAACAGCGGCTGAGCCAGTGGAAGCGACGGCAGCAGACACCGTCCTTCTGAAGATAGACGGTGCCTGATTCGCGGCGGTCCGACGCCTGGGTAAATCCGGCTCCCCCAGTCATCGCGCCAGACGCTCATCTTGTGCACACCGCATACCGTGTGGAAGCCGGTTTCATCCGGCAAGGGGCCTGCAGACACACCTTCCCACACATTCATGATGGCAATCCGACCGGCAGTTATTGCACCTTTCCTGGCGCCCTGACACAATCGCGAATAATTCTCGTTATTTTAAACTTCCTGCCGGTAATCTCCGTGTCGTCAGTCCGAAGCCCGCACAATGAGCTTGTTGGCGCCTTGTATCGCGACCATCGCAGTTGGTTGCTGGCATGGCTGCGACGCAATATTGCCTGCCCGCAACGCGCCGAGGATCTGAGCCAGGATACCTTCGTGCGCCTGCTCGGACGCGATGAGCTCAAGGCTCCCCGCGAACCTCGCGCGTTCCTGGCGGCCATTGCCAAGGGCCTGCTGTTCGACCATTTCCGTCGAGCGGCGCTGGAGCAGGCCTACCTCAACGAACTGATGCTGCTGCCGGAAAACGAGCAACCGTCCCTGGAAGAGCAGCAACTGATCCTCGAAGACCTCAAGACCATCGACCGGATGCTCGGCAAACTGTCGAGCAAGGCCCGCGCCGCCTTCCTCTACAACCGCCTTGAAGGCCTGAGCCATGCCGACATCGCGCAAAAGCTCGGCGTCTCGGTACCGCGCGTGCGCCAGTACCTGGCCCAGGGCATTCGCCAGTGCTACATCGCGTTGTACGGCGAGCCGACATGAACCCGTTCAACAACAAGCCGGTTTCCGCCCGCGTGCTCGACGCCGCCATTGCCTGGCAACTGTGCCTGGAGGGCAGCGGCCGCAGCGCCGTGGAACAGGCCGAGTTCGACAAATGGCATTCGGCCCATGAAGAACATGCACGGGCCTGGCGCCAGTTGGGCATGCTCGACCAGCGTTTCAGCGGCACCAGCGCGCCGGCGCGCAGTGCCCTGCTCAAGTCCCGTGACGGCGTTCACCAACGGCTGCGCAAACTCGGCGGTGGCCTGGCGAGCGTCATGCTGGCTTGCGGCCTGGCGCTGCTGCTCGGCAAGCATTACCTGCCGATCGACTATTGGCTGGCCGACCAGCGCACTGCCACCGGCGAACAACGCACCCTGCACCTGGCCGATGGCACGGTCATTCAGCTCAATACCCACAGTGCGCTGGATGTGCGTTTCGATGAAAAAAACCGCCGGGTCGTGCTGCGCGACGGCGAAATCCTGATCCAGACCGGTCATGGCGATGCTCGCCCGTTCATCGTCGAGACCGACGACGGGCGCATGCGCGCGCTGGGCACGCGGTTCCTGGTCAAGCGCGAAGACCAGGGCACGCGCCTGAGCGTCCTGCAATCGGCGGTAGCCGCGCGTCCGGAGCAGCGATCCGATGAACAGATCCTGCATGAAGGCCAGCAGGCACTGATACAACACGACCGCCTGGGCCCGTTGCAACCCCTCGCCCCCGGTGCAGACGCCTGGACCCGGGGCATGCTGGTGGTGGACAACGTCCGCCTGGCGGACATGCTCGACGAACTGGGCCGCTACCGACGCGGCCACCTGGGTGTCGACCCGAAAGTCGCCAACCTGCGGATCACCGGCAGCTTCCCGCTGCACGACACCGACCTGGCGCTGAGCGCTCTGCTGCCGACCTTGCCGGTGCAGATCGAACGGCATACGCAGTGGTGGGTGACGGTACAGGCCAAGGCCGATACCAAGCCCTGAGTTTCCCCAACTGATCGTTCCCAATCGGGAACGATCATCCCCCATGACCGGCCACGGAATGCCCACACCCGAGTTCCCTTGCGGGAGCCGGCTTGCTGGCGATTGCGCTCTTCCAGACACCGCCTGGTTGCTTGAGACCTCGCGATCGCCAGCAAGCCGGCTCCCGCAGGAGTATGGCGTTCATCCAGGTGAGCCAACGTGAATCTAAATTATTTTCAATCAACCCTATCACTTTTCACATTTCGTCCGGCCCATAGGCATTGAGAAACATTTCCATTCAGGAATCTGCCCATGTCCCGCACGTTCGATACCCTGCTCCGTCCCAGTCTGCTGGCCGTCGCCATCGCCCTCGGCGCCCCACTGCTCAGCCCGACACTGCTCGCTGCCGAACAGGCCTCCAGCGTGCGTAGCTACAACCTGCCAGCCGGCCCGCTGGGCGCAGTCCTGAGCCAGATCGCCAGCCAGGCCGGCGTGGCCCTGAGCCTTGACCCGGCCCTGGCCGCCGGCAAAACCTCGGCACCGGTCCAGGGCCAGTTCGACACCCTCACTGCCCTGCACACCGCCCTCAACGGCACCGGCCTGCAACTGGTGCAGAGCAGTGCCGGGACCTATACGCTGGTGGCCATTTCCACTGGCGCGCTGGCCCTGCCGGAAACCAGCATCACCGGCCAGGGTTACGCCGAAAGCGCCTGGGGACCGGTCGAAGGCTACGTCGCCACCCGCACCGCGGCCGGCACCAAGACCGATACCGCACTCGTCGAAGCGCCGCGCTCGATCTCCGTGGCAACTCGCGAACAGATGCAGGAACGCAACGTGCAGAATCTCGACGACGCCGTGCGCTATATGCCCGGCATCGTCGCCAGCAGCTATGGCAGTGACAGCCGTGCCGACTGGCTACAGGTACGCGGCTTCGAACCGACCCAGTTCCTCGACGGCCTGCCACTGCCCAAGGGCGTGTACGCCAACCCGAAAATGGAGACCTGGAACCTCGACCGCGTCGCTCTGCTCCGTGGCCCCGCCTCCTCGGTCTACGGCCAGACCCCGCCAGGCGGCCTGATCGACATGGTCAGCCGTCGTCCCAGCGCCGACACCAGCCATGAAGTCGAAGTGCAGTACGGCACCGACAACCATCGCCAGATCAACTTCGCCAGCACCGGCAAGATCGATGACGCCGGACAGTTCCTCTACAACCTCAGCGGCGTGGTGCGCGACGGCGGTACCCAGATCGAAAAGATCGATGACAAGCGCTACAACATCGCCCCCAGCCTGACCTGGAACATCGATACCGACACCCAGCTGACCCTGCTCTCGCAGTTCACCCGCGACGATACCGGGATGACCAGCCAGTTCCGGCCGATCCAGGGCACCAAGATCAAGATGCCGTTTGGTGACATCTCCCGCGACAAGAACCTCGGCGACCCGAACTGGGAATACTACGACCGCACGTTCTACGCCCTGGGCTATGCCTTCGAGCACCGTTTCAACGACACCTGGCAGTTCCGCCAGAACCTGCGCTACACCAAGTCCGAGCTGCACTTCCAGGCCATTACCCCGTCGTCCTACCCTTACGGGCAAGTGGATAACCAGGGCAACCTGTCTTCGCGCAGCACCACCAGCACCGACGAAAACATCGGCCAGATCGCCGTCGACAACAACCTGCAGGGCAACTTCAACACCGGCGACATCGCCCATACCCTGTTGCTCGGCATGGACCATCAGCGCAGCGATACCACCTACACCTCGATCTTTGGCAGCGCGCCAGGCATCAACGTGAACAACCCGACCTACGGGTTGGCGATCACCCGCCCGGCGCGCTCCACGGCCTATTACGACTACAACCAGAAGACCAACCAGACCGGTCTCTACCTCCAGGACCAGATGGCCCTGGATCAATGGCGCCTGGCCCTCGGCGGTCGTGAGGACTGGGTTCACAGCGCCACCACCTACTTCAACAAGAACGACGCCACCAATACCCAACGTGACAAGGCCTTCACCGGCAACGCGGCGATCAGCTACGTGTTCGACTCGGGCGTTGTGCCCTACCTGTCGTATGCCGAGTCGTTCCAGCCGGCCAGCAACGCCAGCACTTCGCCCACCGAAACCTTCAAACCGACCGAAGGCAAGCAGTGGGAACTGGGGGTGAAATACCAGCCACCGGGTAGCAACACCCTGCTCACTGCCGCGGTCTACGACCTGACCCAGAAAAACGTCCAGGTCACCGATATCGTCGGCAATGTCTCGGTCACCAGCCAGACCGGCGAAGTGAAGGTCAAGGGCCTGGAACTGGAAGCGGTCTCCGACGTCACCGAGAACCTCAAGCTGATCGCCAGCTACACCCTGTCCAAGTCCGAAGTGCAGAAAGGCATCTACAAAGGCAACCGCCTGCAACTGATGCCCGAACAACAGGCCTCGCTGTGGACCGACTACACCTGGCACAGCGGTGTCCTCGACGGCTTCGGCGTGGGCGCCGGTGCCCGCTACACCGGCAACACCTATGGCGACCAGGCCAACACCTGGCTCGGCAAGGCCGATGCCTACACGGTGTTCGACGCCTCGGTCCACTATGACCTGGGCCGCGTGAACAACGCCCTCAAGGGCACCACCGTGGCGGTCAAGGCGACCAACCTGTTCGACAAGGAATACCTGTCCACCTGCGACAGCTATTACTGCTACTACGGTGACCAGCGCAGCGTGGTCGCCAGCGTGAACTACAAGTGGTAAGCCGCCAGGCGTTGAAACAGGGGTCATGGGCAGCCATGACCCTTTTGCATCTGGAAAAACCATGAACAGCCGAATCCTGCGCCGCTGGTCCTTCATCCACACCTGGACCAGCCTGATCTGCACCCTGTTTCTGCTGATGCTGGCGCTGACCGGGTTGCCGTTGATCTTCCACCATGAGATCGACCACCTGCTGGGCAACGAACCCGAGCTGCGGCAAATGCCCGCCGATACCCCGCACCTGAACCTGGAACAACTGGTCCAGGCCGCCCAGGCCCATCGCCCCGGCGAAGCCCTGCAGTACCTGGCCTGGGACGAGGACGATCGAAACGGGGTGATCGCGATCATGGCCGCCACCGCCGGCACCGAGCCCAACGCCTCGCATTCCTTCATGCTCGACGCCCGCACCGGCGAGGCCCTGGAAACACCGGCGGCGAATGGCGGGCTGACGCTGTTCCTGTTGCGCCTGCACGTGGACATGTTCGCCGGACTGCCGGGCAAGCTGTTGCTGGCGTTCATGGGCGTGCTGTTCGTGCTGGCGATCATTTCCGGCACGGTGCTGTACCTGCCCTTCATGCGTCGCCTGAAGTTCGCCACGGTGCGCCAGGACAAATCCACCCGCCTGCGCTGGCTCGACCTGCATAACCTGATCGGCGTCGTCACCCTGACCTGGTGCCTGGTGGTCGGCATCACCGGCGTGATCAGTGCCTGCGCCGACCTGATCATCGACGCCTGGCGCAATGAAAGCCTCGCTGCCATGGTCGAGCCCTACCGCAACGCCCCACCGCTGACCCAACTCGCGCCGGCCAGTGACCTGCTGAAGATCGCCGGGCAAGCCGCCCCCGGCATGACCCCTGACTTCATCGCCTTCCCGGGCACGCGCTTCTCCAGCGAGCATCACTACGCGGTGTTCATGAAGGGCGCCAGCCAACTGACCTCGCACCTGCTCACGCCGGTGCTGATCGACGCCAGCAACCTGCAGGTCACCGCCGTCGCCGAGCGGCCCTGGTACATGGATGCAATGGGGATGTCACAGCCGCTGCACTTCGGCGACTACGGTGGCATGCCGATGAAGATCCTCTGGGCCCTGCTCGATATCCTGACCCTCATCGTGCTCGGCAGCGGCCTGTACCTGTGGTGGGTCCGCCGTCATGCCAAAGCCGCCACGACGAGGGAGGCCAGCCGATGAAACCCCGAACGTCGAGTTTCTGGAAGGTCTTCACCCTCCCCCTGCTGATCGCCGTGCTCACCGCCGCCGGGCTGTTCACCGCCCTGCTCGGCGATGGCCTGTGGGATGCGCTGAGCTGGCTGGGGCTGGGTATTCCAACCGTCATCGGCCTCCAGGCGCTGCTGCGGCGCCGCCGCCCGTAGCAATAAGCCAGTCATACGACAACACCAAAAGCGCTCGTTGGCAAAACGCCTCTACGGGCGCTTCTTTATTGAAAAATCCATTGACATGACCTCTTGGCAGTCCTTATAAAGGCCACAGTCATACGACGACATACAACGAAACAAATTTGCTCCAATAAAAATAATTCAAAGAGTGTCAATGCAAATGATCAAATTCCTCGCTGTCCCCGCAGTTCCGTGCACCTCGCGCATCGCCTTCTCCCCGACGGCCAACTCGCCGCCCTGCTGATGCCCCTGTAAACCGGCTCCCCCTTCAAGTACGGGGCGCTGCGTACCACCTCGACTCCAAAAAAAACAATGGTGAAGTGATGAAAATCAAAGGCATCCGCTGGTGGATGATCGGCCTGGTCACCTGTGGCCTGATGGTCAACTACCTGGCTCGCAATACCCTGTCGGTGGCCGCTCCGACGCTGATGAGCGAGATGAGCATTTCCACCGAGCAGTATTCGCACATCGTCGTCGCCTGGCAGATCGGCTATGCGCTGATGCAGCCGATTGCCGGCTACATCGTCGACGCCATCGGCACCAAGCTGGGCTTTGCGATCTTCGCTATTGCCTGGTCCCTGGCCTGTGCGGCCGCAGCCATGGCGAGCGGTTGGCAAGGCCTAGCGGTCGTGCGCGGGTTGCTCGGCATTACCGAAGCCGCCGGCCTGCCGTCGGCGGTCAAGACCACCACCGAATGGTTCCCGGCCAAGGAGCGTTCCGTCGCCATCGGCTGGTTCAACATCGGCTCGTCCTTCGGTGCGCTGCTGGCACCGCCGCTGGTGGTCTGGGCGATCCTGCACAGTGGCTGGCAACTGGCGTTCATCATCGTCGGCGCCCTGGGCATCCTCTGGAGCCTGATCTGGCTGTGGCTGTACAAGCACCCACGGGACCAGAAGCACCTGGGCGACGCCGAGCGCGACTACATCCTCAGTGGCCAGGAAGAACACTTCAAGGACCCGGTGTCGAAAAAGGGCAGTTGGAAGAAAGTCGTCATCAGCCGTAACTTCTTCGCCATCGCCAGTGCACGCTTTCTCTCCGAACCGGCCTGGCAGACCTTCAACGCCTGGATTCCGCTGTACCTGATGACCGAGCGGCACATGAACATCAAGGAAATCGCGATGTTCGCCTGGCTGCCATTCCTGGCCGCCGACCTGGGCTGCATTCTCGGTGGCTACCTGAGCCCGTTCTTCCACAAGCACCTGAAGGTCAGCCTGTTCACCTCACGCAAGATGGTGATGTTCCTCGGTTGCAGCTTCATGATCGGTCCGGCCTGCATCGGCCTGGTGGAAAGCCCCTACACGGCCATCGCCCTGCTCTGTGTCGGCGGCTTTGCCCACCAGACGCTCTCGGGTGCGCTGTATGCGATCACCTCCGACTCTTTCGGCAAGAACGAAGTGGCTACCGCCACCGGTGTCGGCGGCATGTTCGGCTACTTCGGCGCGGCGCTGTTCACCATGCTGCTGGGCATCATGGTGACCAAGGTCGGCTACAACCCGCTGTTCGTGGCCCTGGCGATCTTCGACATCGTCGCCGCACTGCTGGTGTGGAACGTGGCTCGCCCGGTCAAGGCAGTACCGAACGAACCAACGCTGAGCGGCACTCCAGCCACGGCATGAGACTGAAGTAAGGTTCAAGGGCCCCTTCGCGGGCAAGCCCTGCTACTACAAGTGCGTTTCCCTGTAGACCACCGCCCCTTGTAGGAGCAGGGCTTGCCCGCGAAGCTCTTGGCAACCTCAAGAACGCCCTCGCCAATAAGCCGTGCCAACTCCATCCCCCACTGCTGATCCTCGCGCAAGCCCAGCGACCTACTCATGGGCCACCTCGTCGGCAACCGGCTGGTCATCGGCAGCCCGTGCCTGCCCGATTCCGTACCAGTCGATCTTGCGAGTCAGCACCATGAACACGCCAAGCAGGCAGAACAGCAGCAACGAGCCCATTAGCAACGCGTAGTCCTCGGCGCTCAGCAACCCATACAGCAAGCCATAGAGAGCGGCCAACGCGCTGGCGAAACCCAAACCATGTCCCAGGCTGCGCAACACATGGCAGGTATAGAAACCGATCAAGCCGACACAGGCCCCCGCCGACACCAGGTAGGCCTGGCCAAACCCCAGGTGCTCCGACAACGACAGCAACAGCAGGTAAAACAACGCCAGCGCCGCGCCCACTAGGGCGTACTGGATCGGGTGGACCGCCAACCGCTTGAGCACTTCGAACAGGAAGAAACCGGCGAACGTCAGGGCAATGAACAGCAACGCATATTTGATCGCCCGATCGGACTTGAGGTACTGATCCACCGGATCGATCAGGCTCACCCCGAAACTGCGCTCGTTGAAGGCCTCGCAACGGTTGGTGTCGACGCAGTTGCTCATCGCTTCATGCAGGTTGGTGGAGAAGAATGAGGTCTGCCAGTTGGCACTGAAACCCTGCTCGGTCACTTCACGCTGGGTCGGCAGGTAGTTGCCGATGAAGCTTGGGTGCGGCCAATCGGCACTCAGGTGCACGTTGCTGGTCTTGCCCACCGGAATCACCTGCAATTGACCGGTCCCCTGCAAGGCCAGGTCGAAGGAGAAGTCCAGGCGCTGCTGCTGGCGACCGTCAACCCGTGGCAGAGTCACATGCACGCCGTCGCCCAGCCAACTCACCTGGGTCCCCGGCATGAACTCCAGTTGCCGCTCGCCCAATTGCAGCGTCAGGGCGTTCTCGATACCCCGGATATCGCTGATGCCGACCGCCAGGTAAGGCTCGTCGAAGCGGTAATCGGCAAAGTCTTCGTCGATCCCCAATTGTGCCGGCAGGACGAAGGTGCCGCTGATATGATTATTGGCGTGAAACAACCGCGCTTCATAAATGCCGCGCGCACGGCGTTCGGTCTGGACCTTGCCGTCAAGCTCGAAACGGTCCGGCAGCAGGTACAGGCGCCCGCTGACTTCCTTGCTCTCCTGGATCCGCTTGCCCTTGGCGTCGGTCTTCCACTCGCGCACGGTCTGGCGATAGGGCACCACCAGCACCGGTCCGCTGATCAGTTGGCTATTGCTGGAGCTGCGGGCGATATCTTCCAGGACACCGTCACGCAGGTACTGCCGCTCGCGGATCAAACCGTCGATCATCATCAACGGAACCAGCAACAACAGCATCAGTAGGGCAATCGCCCCGAATTTTATCGCCAGACTGCGGTTCATGGGTCTCTCTCCCTGTTGGAATGAGAGAAAGTCTGGGCCGCCCGTGTGGGCCGTTGATGGAGCCTATGTGAAGACTGTGTGGAAATTCACGGCAGACGCAACGTCACCTCGACCCCACCCTCGACGTTGCCGATCAGCAACTGACCGCCGTGCAGCTTCACCACTTCCTCGACGAAGTTCAGCCCCAGACCGGTGCTCTTGCGGCCGCTGTGGGGGCGCGGCAGCGAGTAGAAACGCTCGCTCAGGCGTGGCAGGGCGTAGTCGGGAATCGCTTCGGCCTGGTTGAACAGGCTCAACTGCAATTGCTCTCCGTCCCGCTCGGCGCTGAAGCGGATCACCCCGCCGCTGGGTGTGAAATCCAGGGCATTGTCCAGCAGGTTGCCGATGGCCTGGCGCAGCAGGAAACGCTCGCCGAACAGGCTGAGGTCGGCGGCGATCCGGCGCTCGATCTGCAGGCCGGCCTTTTCGATACGGGCAGCCTGGGCCTGCAGCACTTCGTCGACCAGCGCCGCCAACGGTACCTCGACCTGATCCTCCAGCACCTGGCGTTGCTCCACCAGCGCCAGGTTCAGCAGCCGTTCGATCAACTGCTGCATGCGCGCACTTTCGCTCTCGATGTTGCCGACGAAACGCTCGCGCTGGACCTGCGGCATCTCGCCATGCAGTAACTCGGCGGCGCCGCGAATCGCTGCCAGCGGGCTTTTCAGCTCATGAGTCAACGTGTGCACGTAACGCTCGACGTAGGCCTTGCCCTCCAGTTGCGTACGCATGTGCTCCACGGCACTGGCCAACTGCTCCATTTCCCCACCGCGATAATGCGGCAGCTCGGCGCGCCGGCCCTCGCTGACGGCCTGGGCGTAGCCGGTCAAGCGCCGGAGCGCGGCGCTCAGCCACCAGGACAACAACGCCCCGAACAGCAAACCCATGGCGATCAGGCCGATGCCCCAGAGGATCAGGCGATGCTCGGTGCGATCGACATAGGGCTGCAATGAACTGTTGGGCTTGGCCACGGTGACCACGCCGATGATCTCGCCGTTATCGGTGATCGGCGCACCGACGTGCATCACCGAGGAATTCGGGTCGTCGGGATCGGAGCGGGTCGAGCGCGCACCGTACTCGCCGCGCAGCGTCAGGTACACATCGTTCCAGCGCGAGTAGTCCTGCCCCAGCGCCAGCCCGGCGGAGTCGAGCAGGACGATGCCCTTGGCGTCGGTCACGTAGATCCGGTGGTTGACCTGGTTCTTCGGCAACCCCCAGATATTCGCCGCCGGCTTGCGCTTGCCATAGGCCTTGAGCACTTCGGGCAGTCGGCTCTGGCCGAGGGAGCCGGCCTTGACGTCGTCATGGAGGATTTCCGCCAGCAGGTTGGCGGTATCCACCAGGGTTTCCTCGGTGGACTGGCGCACACCGGGGCGGATTTCCTTCATCACCGTGCTCAGCACGAAATAGCCGGTCAGGCCGACGAACAGGAAATACACCAGAAAGATCCGCAGCCCCAACGGCATCAGCTGTTACTCGGGCTGTAGCTGTAACCCAGGCCGCGATGGGTCTGGATCGGCTCGGCATCGCTGGCCACCAGTCGCAACTTGGCCCGCAGGCTCTTGATGTGGCTGTCGATGCTGCGTTCGTAGCCGGCATCCGCCGCGACGCCGACGGCATCGAGCAGTTGCTCGCGGCTGAACACCCGCTCGGGCTGCTCCAGCAGGCAGGCGAGCAGGCGGAACTCATGCCGGGTCAGGCTCAGCAACTGTGCGCGGTAACTGATCTGCACCCGTTCGTGGTCGACCACGAAACGCTCGTTGCCCACGGCTGCCGGCGCTGCGGGCACCACCCGTTTGAGAATAGCCCGGACCCGCGCCGCCACTTCGCGCGGGCTGAAAGGCTTGACCACATAATCGTCGGCGCCGATCTCAAGGCCCACCACACGGTCGATCTCGCCGTCACGGGCACTGAGAAAAATCACCGGCACCTCGGTGAACCGGCGCAATTGCTTGCAGACCTCGAAGCCAGTGATGTCCGGCAGGCCGATATCGAGAATCAGCAGGTCGGCCGGCGTCGTGCGCTGGTACTCGACCGCTGCGCTGCCGAGATTCAGCCAGGTGGTGGTGAAACCCTCGCCCTGCAAGGCATAGACCAGGGTATCGGCAATCGCCGTTTCGTCTTCGACTATCAGAATATGGGGCATGGCGTCCGAGCACTATGGGCAATGGCGCAACGGTGCCGGACGCGTGTCGCCCCGTCAATCAGCAGTCGGGCTGGTCGGCGGTGTAACGCCGGGCCGGGTTCACTGCCGCACCGAACTCGCGCAGGGCCTTGGCGCCGATCAGCAGCGGGTAGTTGAAGCTGCTGCGGTTGGTCAGGTTGACCTCAACCGTGCGCTTGACGTTGCCCAGGCACATTTCCAGGTCCACCACCGGGCGCTTGCTCGGGTCGGCGACTTCGCCCTCCTCGTCCTCTTCGGAACGGGTCTTGATCTTGCTGATGCGCGAGACCTTGTGCTCGTAGACCTTGTTGTCGGCATCGGCGGTGCCGAGGCGGAAACGCACCCAGTCCTCGCCATCGCGCTTGAACAACTCGATGTCCTTGGCCGACAGCGACGCAGTGAGCGCGCCGGTGTCCATCTTGGCTTTGAACGTCTGGCCGATTTCCGGCAGGCGAATGTATTCGTAGCGCCCGTAGAGGGTCGGCTCGGCGGCCATGACCGGCAGGGCCAGGAAGGACAACAGGGCAAGAACGGATTTCACTGGGATTGCACCTTTTGAGTGGACGCACAGAGAGCGCCATTTTAGACCGTGCCGACGTCATTGGTTCATGAACAAAGCGGCGAAATGACGGCTGATCCCGTGAAACCTGCGTCGGCCGGTCGATTTGGCGTCTGCCGGCCACGCCTTTATGATGGCCCGTCCTCTGGCCCTGGAAGAGTCCTGTATGCGCCGCCTGCTCACCGGCAGTCTCGTCACGCTGTTGTTACTGCTCAACACACTGCTGCTGTTCGGCCCGCTGATGCTGTTCGCCCTGCTCAAGCTGGTGCTGCCCGGTCGCCTGCGCGATCACGCCAGCCGCGCGGTGATGTGGATCGCCGAGACCTGGGCCGAAATCGACAAGCTGATCTTCAACCTGTGCATCCCCACCCGCTGGGACATTAGCGGTGCTGAAGGGCTGCGCCGCGACACCTCGTACCTGGTGGTGTGCAACCACCAGAGCTGGGTCGATATTCCAGCCCTGATCCAGGCGCTCAACCGGCATACGCCGTTCTTCAAGTTCTTTCTCAAGAAGGAACTGATCTGGGTCCCCTTCCTCGGCCTGGCCTGGTGGGCGCTGGACTATCCGTTCATGAAACGCTACTCCAAGGCCTTTCTGGACAAACACCCGGAACTCAAGGGCCAGGACCTGGAAATCACCAAGGCCGCCTGCGAGCTGTTCAAGCGCCAGCCGGTGACCGTGGTCAACTACCTGGAAGGCACCCGTTTCAGCCAGGCCAAGCGCCAGCAGCAGGCGTCGCCGTTCCAGCACCTGCTCAAACCCAAAGCCGGCGGCGTGGCGTTCGTCCTGGCGGCGATGGGCGAACAGCTGGATGCGGTCCTTGATGTCACGGTGGTTTATCCACAGGACAGGATTCCGGGCTTCTGGGACCTGATCAGCGGCAACGTGCCCAAGGTGATCATCGACTTCCAGACCCGGGCCATGGACCCAAGCCTGTGGCAGGGCGACTACGAGAGCGACCCGGTGCTGCGCAAGCGCGTCCAGGACTGGGTCAACCGGCTCTGGAGCGAGAAGGACCAGCGCATCGCCGCCCTGCGCAACGAGCGCGACTGAAGCTCAGTCGAGGATGATGTGCGGCAGGAAGCGGCTGGTGTCCTTGGTGATCAGTGAGTGGTCCTCGCGAATACCAATGCCGGCCGGCTGGTCACCGATCATCCAACTGCCAAGCACTGTGTAGCTGCCGGCGAACGTCGGCAGCGGTTGGAATTGCTGCAGCACGAACGGCCCCTGATCATAGGGGCCCGGCTCACTGAACCGCTCACCGGTCGGCGTCTGGATCTCGACGTTGGCACCTTCGCGGGAAAAGAACGGCTTGCGCACCCAGCCGCGGGCAGGACGGCCGCTCGGGTCCGGGTCGATGAAGGCCGGCAACAGGTTCGGGTGGCCTTCATGCATTTCCCACAGTAGCGCCAGGGCACCTTTGTTCGACAGGATCGCCTTCCACGGCGGCTCGACGAACAGCGTTCGGCTGTGGCCGATGGCTGGGCCGAATGCCTCACTGAACAGGTTTTCCCAAGGGTAGAGCTTGAACAGCGTACTGATCGGCTGGTCCTGCTCATCGACAAAACACCCAGACCGATCCAGCCCAATCGCCTCGATATCGATCAGGTGCGTTACCAGCCCTGCCTGGCGGGCGATATCACTGAGATACTCGACCGTGCCGCGATCCTCCAGCGAATCGCGCACCGAAGCGAAGTGGAACGGCGACTGGAAACCCGTCTCGACGAACGCCTGGAGCAGCTTGTCTTCGAGACTGTTGAACTGGTCGGCGTGGGCCGGCAACTGCCCGCGCCGCATCTGTTCTTCGAGCCAGACGTACTGGAAGAAACTCGCCTCGTACAGCGACGTCGGCGTGTCGTAATTGGTCTCCAGCAGCTTGGCCGGGCCGGTGCCGTCGTAGCACAGGTCCATGCGCCCATAGAGATGCGGATGCCCCTGTCGCCAGGAATGACGGATCAGGTCACGATAACCCTCGGGGATCGCCAGGCGGTCGAGCAGTTGTTCGCTGTCCACTACCCGCTCGACCAACTCCATGCACAGCTCATGCAACTGGCGGGTCGGCTCTTCGAGGTCGTCCTCGATCTGGCGCAGGCTGAACTGGTAGTACGCCGACTCATCCCAATAGGGTTCGCCATCGAAGGTATGGAAGTGAAAACCCAGCCGTTCGGCGGTGGCCTGCCAGTCCGGGCGAGGGGCGCTGAGGATGCGTTTCATCAGCCGCCCCTGCTGCTGCCATGGGACGAACCGAAACCGCCGCGACTGATCGCCTCAGGTGCCGAACCGCGGTAGGACGCGGTGGTGAAAGAGCCTGGGCTCGACAGGCGAAAGCGTGCGTTGGTCGATTGAGCGAAGGTCTTGCCGGCCCGGGCCTGCTGGTTGAGGCTGCTGGCCTGATAACCGCCACGGCCGTCACGCTCGTTGTACAGCGGCTCGCTGAAGTAGCGCGGGGCGTAGGGGTCGGTGCCCAGTCCGATCCAGCGCCAGAGCCGGCTGCCCCAGCTATTGGAATGGCTGGAATAACCGGAACCGCCGTAGCTGCCACCAGTCGACGACGATGTCGTGCTGCTCTGCGCTGCGGTCTGCTGCTCCTGCTCTTGCTCCTTCTCCTGCTCAGGACTCACTGGCACTGCTTGCACAGTGGTCAGGTTGAAACCGGCCATCAGCGGATGGAAGCTTGCACGTTCCAGGTCGATCACACAGTCGCCGTGGGAAAAGTCACTGGCGCAGTCCGACTGGCTGGCATATTGCGGAGCGATTTCCAGGTGCTGCTCGCGGGCCGTTTCCGCCGCGTCGGCACAGACCTCGGCCGATACACCGGCCCTGACACAGGCCGCCTCGTCGGCGTATTGCACGGTTTTGCTGATATCTCGCGCCTGCACCTGCTCCCCGTCGCAGGCCACCAGTACAAAGGGCACGCTGCCCAACAACACCAGGCCGACACGTTGGCTACGTTTCATCGCCATCCCCTCAGACCGGTGGGGTCATGCAGGCCGCGTTGAGCAGGCCGACACTGATGGCAATCGCCGCCGAGAGAATCGCCGCCGCCGACTCACCTTGGCTGATCCGCGCCGACAAACCACTGATCAGCCAACTGACCAGGACAAAGGCCAGCAACTGGGCGACCAGGGCGATCAGCGCCCAGATCAGGAAATCCAGCAGCGATACCGAATGGGCGATGGCGCTGGCCGCCGGAATCGCGAAGCCGATCAGCGCGCCGCCCAGGGCAATCGCGGCGGCCACATTGCCCTCACGAATCAGCGTCCATTCCTTGTGGGGCGTCAACCGGGTATAGAGGCAGGCATACAGCCCGAACACCAGCAATGCCACCAGCAGGTACAGGACGAACCCCATCACCGCATCCAGGTGCAACGACATTTTCACCGCATCGACCAACATGCTTGCGCCACTCTCTCCATGAACTGGCGGCGACAAATACCACACTGCGCGCCGGAACAGAACCGGCCTTGCACCGGCACCCGGAAAAACGCACCGGTACCTTGCACAGCCCGGTGCGTCAGTCAGTCGTGATCGCGGCTCAGTTGCCCGCGCCCCAGATACCCCCGAGGCTCTGCAGCAGCGGGCCGCCGACGCCCTGATCGCCCAGGTACTTGAGGATGATCGGCGCAAACTGGCCGACCATGCCGCTGCCCATGCCCAGGGCGCCGAACGCATTGTTCAGGTCGTTGGTGTTCTTCACATTACCCAGCGCATTGCCCACCGCCGAGGAGCCGTTCGACTGGCCGAGCAGGCCGCCGAGACCGGCCAGGGCACCGCCGCCCGACAGTTGGTCGAGGCCCGGTACGCTCTGGCTCAATTGCGAATAGTCGTTGCCACTGAGCTTGTTCTTCGCCAGCCCGAGCATCGCGCCAGTGCCACCGATGGCCTGTTCCGGAGTGACGTTCAGTTGCGAGCCGAGGGCGCTGAGCAGGCCGCCCGCTGGCGCCGTGGCATTGCCGTTCTGACCACCTTGCATGGACGACAGCGCATTGGCCGCGTCATTCAGGCTGAAGGCCGCGAACACCGGGGTAACGGCGAAGGTCAGGAGCGAAGCCAGTACGACACCGCGTGGAATTTTCATTGCAGCCACCTCACAAGTCATCGAAGGCCGCCGCGGGCAAGCGGGCGGCGCTGGCCATTGGAGTGGAAAAAGCCGGTCTTGTTCCGCCCCATGACCACGCCCGGCAATCACCCGCAGCGGGCTGCCGACTTGTCGTCAGCCGGGAAGCTGCTCGATGGCCGCCTGCAATATCGGCCGAGCCCATTCGGGCGTGTCTTGCAGGGCCTGGCCGTCCTGCGGATCGGGATAGAGCAATTGACCGTCGGCCATTTCCAGCAGCAGTTGCGGGTCGGGAATGTCTTCACCCGGTTCGACGTCGGTGCTGTTATCGAACACCTGCAAATGCGCCAGGTAGGGCATCAGGATAATCAGGTTGAGCCGCGACTTGACCCAGCGCTCGCGAATCTTCTGCTCCGGGATATCGTGTCCACCGCGAGCGACCCGCAGGCCTACCCGGCGTAGATGCTGCTCCGGCGAGGACAGGCCGCAAAACAGCATCACCACATCGTGGGTGCGCGTGGCCTGGGCCAGCATCAGGGCAATGGTGTTGCCGCCCAGAGTGGTTTCGAAAGCGTAGTTGCGCCTCGCGCGCAGGGCGCTTTCCAGTTGCTGGCGCCCCTGTTCCCAGGCCAGGCCGTTGGCCTTGGCCATATCGATGCCCAGGGAAGCCGCCAGCTCGCGGGCAAAGGTGTCGGGGTTGAACCAGTCCAGGCCATGTTCGGCGAGCAGCGCACCGCCGACCGAACTCTTGCCGGCGCCGTTGACCCCGGCCAGAACGAACACGAACGGCCGTTCGCTGGCGGGCGTCGCCGACATCAGAACGTGGAACCGGCTTTCGGCCGCCGGGCCAGCTTGCCCTTGGCCGCCAGCAGCGAACGCACGCCCTGGGCTGCCTGGGGTTGCTGCAGACTTTGCAGGCGCGTCTCGAAACGCTGGGTCAATTCATCCAGCGCCGATTGCTCGCGCGCCTTGTAGGCCTGCACCTGGGCGGTCAGTTGCTGATAGGTCTCGGCGTCGAGCAGGACCATCTCCACCGTGGAGTGGTTGGTCACCGCGACACTGCCGGTCTGGTGCACCAGACGAACGACGTCGGCCCACTTGTTCTTCACCTGGGAGGCATTCTGGCGCGGCAAATCGAGAAGATCAGGCAGGGCAATCATGGCGTGTGCTCACAAGCGGGGATGGCCAGATCACTATAACAACCCCTCGACATTTTGGCTATTTTTGCCATACAAGGCCATTTTACCCGTACGGCTCGGACAGGCCGGGAAACGCGCGGTGTCACACAGTGGCTGCCAGCGCTGCCGTACAGTAGAGTACGGCTCCCCCTCATGAGACTCTGTACATGGACGTGAAAACCGGCGGCGGCGCCCTCGCACTCATCCTGATGGGCCTGGCAATTGCCTTTGGCATCAACGAATGCCAACGCGGCCCGCTGGACCCACCGCGTCTGGAGAACATCAGCAACGAAGACAATGCCTGGCTGACCCTGCAACACCGGATCAAGCGCGCCGACCCGGCGCTGACCGAGATCAGCCGCGAGTCGCAGAAACTGACCATTCTCTACCAGCCGCAGCCCGTTGCCGGCGACGACGAAGCCTGGGTTCCGCGCCTGTTGCGCACGCTCGGCCAGGGCCTGGCGGCGGTGAATAGCGCACCGGGGGGCAAGTCGTATCACCAGGTAACCATCAAGGCCCGGATCGTCGCCGACGACGATGTCGAGCTGGTTTACGACATGGACGGTTTCGACGCCATCAAGACCCAACAAGGCGGCTACACCACCTTCGCCAGCATGCCCCGCGAACTCCGGTTCAGCCGCGAGACACTGGCCCAGGCCCGCGATTACTGCCGCGAACCGAGTAGCGCAGGTTTCTATCCGGAGTTCTGCCAACGTGTCAGCACCGCGAAGCCTGAGCAGCGCTGAAGGGTTGAGCGAAGGCATTACAAATGCTCGGATCCCGGGCTCGCATCGAACTGCACAATGCCAATGACATCGACTTCCAGCAGATCCTCCAACTACCGGCAATGGTGCTGCGCGATGGTTGCGACTTGATGGATGTGCTGGGCTGGAGGTTGCGGGCCTGAGGAAAGGGCTAAACCCCCGGCCGGTTATTTCAAAACAACCTAAAAACCTGTCAAATCTGACAGTAGCCGCTCCCCTCCCGGGCCATTCACCATGGAGACCCAAGACAACGGAAGGGAGTACCGATTCATGCGGAACAGACTTTCAACCAGCCTTGCGATGCTTATCCTGCTGCTCACGGGTCAGGCCTATGCCGACACTCCCGTGCTGACCGCCGCCTGCCCACGCCCGGAGGCCATCGAACAGACGGCCACCGACAACGGTTACGTCTACCAGGCTTCTATCCCCGGAATGGGTTACTGGATGGGCGAAAATCCGGAGACCCAGAAGCCCTACAAAGTCGCCTTCGACAGCGCCAGCTACAAGGACAGTACCCAGGCGATAATCTGTGACTACCTGGGCGATGGGGACGCGGCGATCCGCCTGACGCTCAAGGGCGTCCAGAATTGGAAACCCAGCCCGGATACCGACTGGAAGGATGGCTTTTGCCAGAGCAGGGAAGCCAATCGCTGTGGATTTGAATACAGTGCCGTAACAGACGCGCAGTAACCGGCTGAACGTAAAAAGGGCGACCGTAGTCGCCCTTTTTTCAGCTACCGATCTACGCCGCGCTGAACAGCTTGTGCGGGTCGATCACGAACTTCTTCGGCACACCGGCATCGAACTCGCCATAGCCCTTCGGCGCATCGTCCAGGCTGATCACCTGCACACCGACGATCTCGGCAATGTTGATGCGATCCCACATGATCGCCTGCATCAGCTGGCGGTTGTACTTCATCACCGGCGTCTGGCCAGTGTGGAAGCTGTGGGACTTGGCCCAGCCCAGGCCGAAACGGATGCTCAGGCTGCCGATTTTCGCCGCAGCGTCCACCGCACCCGGGTCTTCGGTCACGTACAGGCCCGGGATACCGATCTTGCCGGCCACCCGCACCACGCCCATCAGCGAGTTGAGCACGGTGGCGGGAGCCTCGTGCTTGACGCCCTCATGGCCGTGACCACGCGCTTCGAAGCCCACGGCGTCGACGGCGCAATCCACTTCCGGCTCACCCAGCAGTGCAGCGATCTGCTCGTGCAGCGGGGTGTCCTTGGACAGGTCGGCGATTTCGAACCCCTGGGCCTTGGCGTGTGCCAGACGCACCGGGTTGACGTCACCAACGATCACCACCGCGGCGCCCAACAGGCGGGCCGAAGCGGCAGCGGCCAGGCCGACCGGACCGGCACCGGCGATGTACACCGAGCTGCCTGGGCCGACACCGGCGGTGACGGCACCGTGGTAGCCGGTCGGCAGGATATCGGAGAGGCAGGTCAGGTCGCGGATCTTGGACATGGCCTTGTCGCGATCCGGCAGTTTCAACAGGTTGAAGTCGGCGTACGGCACCAGCACGTACTCGGCCTGGCCGCCGGTCCAGTCGCCCATGTCGACATAACCGTAGGCACCACCGGCACGGGCCGGGTTGACCGTCAGGCAGACGCCGGTGTGTTGTTCCTTGCAGGAACGGCAGCGGCCGCAGGCGACGTTGAACGGTACCGACACCAGGTCGCCGATCTTCAGGTTCTCGACGTCGCTGCCCTTCTCGACCACTTCGCCAGTGATTTCGTGGCCCAGCACCAGACCCACCTGGGCCGTGGTACGACCGCGGACCATATGCTGGTCGGAGCCGCAGATATTGGTGGAGACTACGCGCAGGATGACCCCGTGCTCGATCTTCTTGCCACGCGGGTCCTGCATTTTCGGATAGTCGATTTTCTGTACTTCTACCTTGCCATTGCCAAGGTACACCACACCACGATTGCCAGACATGCTTTCACCTCGCTGTTGTTTTTATGTAGCGGCGCGTTGCCAGGGGGCAGCGCGTTGATTGCTCGGGGTTGTGCGTGTGTCTTTTTTTGACTGCGTTGTTTGTCAGATTTCCTTGCGGATAAATCCGGCTCCCACAGGTTTTCGGTGTTGACGCGTTTTGTGGAAAAAACCGATCGCTATGGGAGCAGGGTTCATCCGCGAAGCCCCCCCAGACTCAGAGGACCACCGTCCGGTTGGCATTGAGAAACACCCGCCGTTCGATGTGATAGCCCACCGCTCGCGCCAGGGTCAGTCCCTCGATATCCCGGCCCTTGGCGATCAAGTCCTCGGGGTAATGGCTGTGATCCACCACTTCCACGCCCTGGGCGATGATCGGGCCTTCGTCCAGGTCGTTGTTGATGTAGTGCGCGGTGGCCCCCACCAGCTTCACGCCCTTGTTGTAGGCCTGGTGATACGGCTTGGCGCCCTTGAAACCGGGCAGCAGCGAGTGATGGATGTTGATCGCCCGGCCATCGAGTTTGCGGCACAGTTCCGGCGACAGTACCTGCATGTAGCGGGCAAGAATCACCAGCTCGGCACCGGACGCCTCGATCACCTGCAATACCTGCCGCTCCTGGGCCGGTTTGTCGTTGGGATCGAGAGGGAAATGGTAGTAGGGAATGTCGTGCCAGTCGGCCAGGGGCTTGAGATCGGGATGGTTGGACACCACCGCGACCACGTCCATCGACAGTTGACCGATCCGCTGGCGGTAGAGCAGATCGTTGAGGCAGTGATCGGCCTTGGAGACCATGATCACCACTTTGGGCCGGTAGTTCGGTGCGGTCAGCTCGAAGATCATCCCGAACGCCTTGCCACGCTCGGCCAGGCCAGCGCGGAACAGCTCCTCGTCGAAGCCCTCGGGCTGGCGGAACTCCACACGAATGAAGAACCGCCCCGAGAGGCGGTCATCGAACGAGTGGTGCTCGGTGACATAGCAACCCTGCTCGAACAGGAAGCGGGTCACCGCATCCACCGTGCCGAGCACGCTGGGGCAGTCGGCGGTCAAAATCCATGTATCGGGGGCGCGGCTCATCGGGTGACTCCTGTTTTTGTGGGACAACCGCCCTGGCGGTTGATCGCGAAATCCCTGCGCTCATGGGCAATACCGCCCCTTGTAGGAGCGGGGCTTGCCCGCGAAGGCGTCCTTGAAACCGCTAAAAGCTTCGCGGGCAAGCCCGGCTCCTACAGGGGGCGGTGTGTTTTCGAGATCAGGCCTGGACGCTCAAGCCGTACTCGGCCGACGCATCCTGCAACCACAGCCACCAGTAGTCCGAGAAGCTGCGGCGGATCACCAGTTCCCAGGTGTCTTCAGCGGTGTGACGGATGATCAGCTGCGACTTGGCGAACACCGTGCCCACGGCCTTGCCCACCGGGAAGTTGTTGGGGTGCACGTCGTAGCTGGTCGACTTCATCAGCACCTGGCGCACGTTCGGGCCGCTCAGTTCCAGCAGTTGCTGGCCACCGCTGACATTGACGATAGCGATGTGCAGGTCGCCCAGCGCTTCACGCAGGGCCTTCTCGGCGGCGAACTCTTCACCGCTCGGGACCACCAGCAGCCACTCGTCCGGGCCCAGCCATTGCAGGCTGGTCTCGCCCTTGACGACGACGGTCAGCGCCGCTGGCAGTTCCAGGCCCAGGGCCTTGTGCACGCCCGCAGCGAAAGCCGGGTCATGGCCATCGCCACGAAGGGTCAGGTGGCCAAGCAGTTTCTTTTCCCGCACGGTCACGCCGGCGTTCTTGCGGCCCTTGCCCACCAGGCTGGCGAGATCGGCATGGTGCAACGACGACTCGGCCTTGGCCCCGGAAGTCGGGCGTTGCTGGTAAACGTTGGCTGTGCTCATGTGAAACACCTGTATTGAATTCTGTTTTTCGGTGGATGGCGGATCCTGTGGTGACTGTGCTGACGTCATCGCCAGCAAGCGGAGCGCCGCCCGGCCGTCTCCCACCAGAGTCCGCCCCAACCTGGAGTCGTTGCATCAGATGTTCTGGCGATCACCTTTCGGATCGAAGAACACCGAGGAAACGATCTCCGCCTCGATCACCCGGCCATCGGCCAAGGGCGCGAACACCCGCTCGCCCATGCGCTTGAGCCCGCCCTTCACGACCGCCATGGCAAATGAATAGCCAAGGGAGTTGTGGGCATAGCTGGAGGTCACGTGACCGACCATCTTCATCGGGATCGACTGCTTGGTGTCGAACACCAGTTGCGCACCTTCCGGCAGCCACTGGGTCGGATCGATCGGCTTGAGACCGACCAGTTGCTTGCGATCCTCACGCACGCAGTCTTCACGGTTCATCCCACGCCAGCCGATCCAGGAGAACGGTTTGGTGCGGCCAACACACCAGCCCATGTTCAGGTCGTCCGGGGTCATCGACGCGTCAGTGTCCTGACCGACGATGATGAAGCCCTTCTCGGCCCGCAGCACGTGCATGGTCTCGGTGCCGTACGGGGTCAGGTTGTACTTTTTGCCCGCTTCGGCGATCTGTTCGAGCACGCCCATGGCGTAGTCGGCCTGGATGTTGACCTCGTAGGAGAGTTCGCCGGTGAAGGAAATCCGGAACACCCGCGCCGGAACGCCACCCACCAGGCCTTCCTTCCAGGTCATGAACGGGAACGCGTCCTTGTCCAGGTCGATGTCGGTGACTTCGCTCAACAGTTTGCGGCTGTTGGGGCCGGACAGGGTCAGGGTCGCCCAGTGGTCGGTGACGGAGGTGAAGTACACCTTCATCTCCGGCCATTCGGTCTGGTGGTACAGCTCCAGCCACTGCAGGACCCGCGCCGCGCCGCCGGTGGTGGTGGTCATCAGGAAGTGGTTGTCGGCCAGACAGGCGGTCACGCCGTCGTCGAAGACCATGCCGTCTTCCTTGCACATCAGGCCGTAACGGGCCTTGCCCACATCCAGCTTGGTCCAGGCGTTGGTGTACACGCGGTTGAGGAACTCGCGGGCATCCGGGCCCTGGATGTCGATCTTGCCCAGGGTCGAGGCGTCGAGCAGGCCCACGCTGTCGCGCACGGCCTTGCACTCACGCTTGATCGCCGCATGGATGTCTTCGCCGTTGCGCGGGAAGTACCAGGGACGCTTCCATTGGCCGACGTCCTCGAACTTGGCCCCCTGTTTCACATGCCAGGCCTGCAAGGCGGTGTAGCGCACCGGCTCGAAGATATGCCCGCAGTGACGGCCGGCCACCGCACCGAAGGTGATCGGCGTGTAGTTCGGACGGAACATGGTGGTGCCCATCTGCGGGATGGTCACGTTCAGCGAACGGGCGGCAATTGCCAGACCGTTGACGTTACCCAGCTTGCCCTGGTCGGTGCCGAAGCCCAGCGCGGTGTAGCGTTTGACGTGCTCGACCGACTCGAAGCCCTCGCGGGTCGCCAGTTCGATGGCGGCGGCGGTGACGTCGTTCTGCAGGTCGACGAATTGCTTCGGTGCCCGTGCGGTGCCTTTTTCATGGGGCACCTGGAACAGCGCCAGGGTCGGTTCTTCCTGACGGGACAGGGCCTTGGGCAGTACGCCTTCGACGGTCTTGAAGCCGGCTTCGCTGGCTGCGCGCGCGCCGCCTTCGAAACCATCGGCCAAGGTATCGGCCAGGCTGTAGACACCGTTGAGGCCACCGACGCAGACGCGTTTCTGTGGCGCTTCACCGGCAACGAAACCGAGGATGTCTTCGCGCCAGACCGGCTTGCCGCCCAGGTGCGACGCCAGGTGCACCACCGGGCTGTAGCCGCCGGAGCTGGCGATCAGGTCGCAGTCCAGCCACTCACCCGGGCTGGTGACCTTGTGGGCGCGGACGTCGATTGCGGCGATCCGGGCTGCGGTCACGCGCTTGCTGCCACGGGCCTCGATCACGGCGCTGCCGGTGAGGATACGAATGCCCTTGGCGCGCGCCTCTTCCACCAGCGCACCGCGTGGGTTGCTGCGGGCGTCGGCGATCGCTACTACCTGCAGGCTGGCATCGAGCCAGTCCAACGCGACGCGGTAGGCGTGGTCGTTGTTGGTGCTCAGCACCAGTTTCTTGCCCGGTGCCACGCCATAGCGGCGGACATACACCGAGACGGCACCGGCGAGCATGTTGCCCGGCACGTCGTTGTTGCCGTAGACCAGCGGACGCTCGTGGGCGCCGGTCGCCAGGACCACACGCTTGGCGCGCACCCGGTGGATACGCTGGCGCACCTGGCCGATCGGCGCGCGATCACCGAGGTGGTCGGTGAGGCGCTCGTGGATGGTCAGGAAGTTGTGGTCGTGGTAGCCGTTGACGGTGGCCCGTGGCAGCAGCAGCACGTCCGGCAGCGCCTTCAATTCGGCGATGACGCTGGTGACCCACTCGGCCGCCGGCTTGCCGTCGAGGCTTTCGCGGGAGTCGAGCAGGCTGCCGCCGAACTCTTCCTGTTCATCGGCGAGGATCACCCGCGCACCGCTGCGCGCGGCAGCCAGGGCAGCGGCCAGGCCAGCAGGGCCGGCGCCGACGATCAGCACGTCGCAGTGCTGGTTCATGTTGTCGTAGGTGTCCGGGTCGTTCTCGGTCGGCGAACGGCCCAGACCTGCCGCCTTGCGGATGTACTTTTCGTAAGTCATCCAGAAGGACTGCGGGTACATGAAGGTCTTGTAGTAGAAACCCGGTGGCATCAGCTTGCCGCCGACCTTGCCAAGAATGCCCATCACGTCGTTGTTGACGCTCGGCCAGCCGTTGGTGCTGGTGGCGACCAGGCCCTGGTACAGCGCCTGTTGGGTAGCCCGCACGTTGGGGATCTGGGTGGCTTCGGTGGCACCGATCTGCAGCACGGCGTTCGGCTCTTCGGCACCAGCGGCGAAGATGCCCCGTGGCCGGGAGTACTTGAAGCTGCGGCCGACGATGTCGACGCCGTTGGCCAGCAGCGCGGCGGCCAGGGTGTCACCTTCATAGCCCTTGTAGCTTTCGCCGTTGAAGGTGAAGCTCAAGACCTTGTTGCGATCGATGCGACCGCCGTTGGACAGACGATTGACCTGGCTCATACCTTTTCTCCCACAGCCACGCCGGGCGCTTTCGAACTTTCCGCCTTGGCAGCGGTGAATTGAGGCTTCTCGCCGATCTTGTAGGTTTCCAGGATTTCGTAGGTCACCGTGTCACGGGTGACGTTGAAGTACTGGCGGCAACCGGCGACGTGGTCCCAGAGTTCGTGGTGCAGCCCGCGCGGGTTGTCGCGGAAGAACATGTAGTCACCCCACTGCGCGTCGGTGCAGTTGTTGGGGTCCAGCGGACGTGGGATATGCGCCTGGCCGGAAGCGTGGAATTCCTCTTCGGAGCGCAGTTCGCCGCAATGAGGACAGAAGATATGCAACATGGGGATTTCTCCTCTCAAGCCTCTTGAAAACGTAGCGAGCGAAGGCAAGACAAGGCAAAAACAGGTGAGAAAGCGGAGCTTAGTTTACTAAGTGAGCATTTCGAGCCTGTTTTTAACGCCGTATTGCCGAGCGCAGTAGTTTTCATGAGGTCTTTGTTAGTGGGCGACCGCTGCAGCGCCATGTTCATCGATCAACGCACCGTTATGGAAACGGTCGATGGAGAAAGGGGCGGCCAGCGGATGCATCTCGCCCTTGGCGAGGCTGGCGGCGAAGACGTTGCCCGAACCCGGGGTGGCCTTGAAGCCGCCGGTGCCCCAACCGCAGTTGAAGAACATGTTCGGGACCGGGGTCTTGGAAATGATCGGGCAGGCGTCCGGCGTGGTGTCGACGATGCCGCCCCACTGGCGGTTCATGCGCACCCGCGAGAGCACCGGGAACATTTCGACGATGGCCTGGATGGTGTGCTCAATCACCGGGTATGAACCACGCTGGCCGTAGCCGTTGTAGCCGTCGATACCGGCACCGATCACCAGGTCGCCCTTGTCGGACTGGCTGATGTAGCCGTGAACGGCGTTGGACATGATCACGCTGTCGATGATCGGTTTGATCGGCTCGGACACCAGCGCCTGCAGCGGGTGGGATTCGAGCGGCAGGCGGAAGCCGGCCAGTTTCGCCATGTGCCCGGAGTTACCGGCGGTGACCACACCGACGCGCTTGGCGCCGATGAAGCCCTTGTTGGTTTCCACGCCGATGCACACCCCGTTTTCCTTGCGGAAGCCAATCACTTCGGTCTGCTGGATCAGGTCGACGCCCAGGGCGTCGGCACCGCGGGCGAAGCCCCAGGCCACGGCATCGTGACGGGCCACGCCGCCGCGACGCTGGACGGTGGCGCCCAGTACCGGGTAACGGGTGTTCTTCGAGCAGTCCAGGTACGGGATCTCGTCCGCCACCTGCTGGGCGTTGAGCAGTTCGCCGTCGACGCCATTGAGGCGGTTGGCGCTGACCCGACGCTCGGAATCACGGATGTCCTGCAGGGTGTGGCAGAGGTTGTAGACGCCACGCTGGGAGAACATCACGTTGTAGTTGAGGTCCTGGGACAGGCCTTCCCACAGTTTCATCGCGTGTTCGTACAGGTGCGCCGACTCGTCCCAAAGGTAGTTGGAGCGCACGATGGTGGTGTTGCGGGCGGTGTTGCCGCCGCCCAGCCAGCCCTTCTCGATCACCGCGACATTGGTGATACCGTGCTCCTTGGCCAGGTAGTAGGCAGTGGCCAGGCCATGCCCGCCACCGCCGACGATGATCACGTCGTAGACCTTTTTCGGCGTTGGCGTGCGCCACATGCGCTGCCAGTTCTCATGATGGCTGAGAGAATGCTTGAAGAGGCCGAAGCCCGAATAGCGTTGCATAGTCATTTACTCCAAAACCGCTCTCAGCGATAAACCGGGAAGTCCGCGCACAGGGCCGCCACGTGCTTGGCAACATTCGCTTCGACGTCGGCATCGCCGAGGTTGTCGAGGATGTCGCAGATCCAGCCGGCCAGTTCGACACACTGGCTGACCTTGAACCCACGGCTGGTGACTGCCGGGGTACCGATACGCAGGCCGGAGGTGACGAAAGGCGACTGCGGGTCGTTCGGCACGGCGTTCTTGTTCACGGTGATATGGGCACGGCCCAGGGCCGCATCGGCGTCCTTGCCGGTCAGGCCCTGACGGATCAGGCTGACCAGGAACAGGTGGTTATCGGTGCCGCCGGACACTACATCGTAGCCACGTTTGACGAAAACGTCGGCCATGGCCTGGGCGTTGTCGATCACTTGCTGCTGGTAGGTCTTGAAGCCCGGCTCCAGCGCTTCCTTGAAGCACACGGCCTTGGCGGCGATCACGTGCATCAGCGGGCCGCCCTGGGCACCCGGGAATACTGCGGCGTTGAGCTTTTTCTCGATCTCTTCGTTGGCCTTGGCCAGGATCAGGCCGCCACGCGGACCGCGCAGGGTCTTGTGAGTGGTGGTGGTGACCACGTCGGCGAAGGGGATCGGGTTCGGGTACAGACCGGCTGCGACCAGGCCGGCGACGTGGGCCATGTCGACGAACAGCAGTGCACCGACCTTGTCGGCAATCTGACGGAAACGTGGGAAATCGAGGGTTTTCGAGTAGGCGGAGAAACCGGCGACAATCATCTTCGGCTTGTGCTCGACCGCCAGGCGCTCGACTTCATCGTAGTCGATCAGGCCGGTATTGGTGTCGATCCCGTATTGAACGGCGTTGTACAGCTTGCCCGAGGACGACACCTTGGCGCCGTGGGTCAGGTGACCGCCGTGGGCCAGGCTCATGCCCAGGATGGTGTCGCCGGCCTGCAGCAGTGCCAGGTACACCGCGCCGTTGGCCGAGGAGCCGGAGTGAGGCTGGACGTTGGCGTAGTCGGCGCCGAACAGTTGCTTGGCACGCTCGATGGCCAGGGCCTCGACCTTGTCCACGTGCTCGCAGCCACCGTAGTAGCGCTTGCCCGGGTAGCCTTCGGCGTATTTGTTGGTCAGGCCACTGCCCTGGGCCTGCATGACGCGCTTGCTGGTGTAGTTTTCCGACGCGATCAGTTCGATGTGATCTTCCTGGCGCTGCTCTTCGGCATTGATGGCCGCCATCAGTGCATCATCGTAACCCTGGATCTGGTCTTGCTTGCTGAACATCGCGTCTCTCCCAGCGGCAGTGCGCCATTTCTTTATTGGTGGGACCTGCCTGTTCGGCGGTGTCCTTTGATAGCGATGGTATGACCGGCGCAGACGCGTCAAATGCCTACGCACGCCTTGCAAGGGTGCATTTACGACATGCTCTGGCGCGCATGGATGAGTAAACAAAAACCGCTGGCGAGCGGGCTTGTCGGGATGCCGCAAAATAGAGGGTTTTCCTACGGCAACTGTACCTGTGCTCTGACGTCGATTCTGGTTACAGTGCACGTCGTAAACGACCATAAGGACCGGGCCATGACCGACAAGAGCCAACAATTCGCCAGCGACAACTATTCCGGTATCTGCCCCGAAGCCTGGACCGCCATGGAACAGGCCAACCACGGCCACCAACGCGCCTACGGTGACGACGAGTGGACCCAGCGCGCCGCCGACGGTTTCCGCAAGCTGTTCGAAACCGATTGCGAGGTGTTCTTCGCCTTCAACGGCACCGCCGCCAACTCCCTCGCCCTGTCGTCGCTGTGCCAGAGCTACCACAGCGTGATCTGCTCGGAGACTGCCCACGTCGAAACCGACGAGTGCGGCGCACCCGAGTTCTTTTCCAACGGTTCCAAGCTGCTCACCGCGCGCACCGAAAACGGCAAGCTGACGCCCGAGTCCATCCGTGAAATCGCCCTCAAGCGCCAGGACATCCACTACCCCAAGCCACGGGTCGTGACCCTGACCCAGGCCACGGAAGTCGGCAGCGTCTACACCCCGGATGAAATCCGCGCCATCAGCGCCACCTGCAAGGAGCTGGGCCTGCACCTGCACATGGACGGCGCGCGCTTCTCCAACGCCTGCGCCTTCCTCGGCTGTTCACCGGCCGACCTGACCTGGAAAGCCGGGGTCGACGTGCTGTGCTTTGGCGGGACGAAAAACGGTATGGCCGTGGGCGAGGCGATCCTGTTCTTCAACCACGACCTGGCGGAAGACTTCGACTACCGCTGCAAGCAGGCCGGGCAACTGGCCTCGAAGATGCGTTTCCTCTCGGCGCCGTGGGTCGGCCTGCTGGAAAACGACGCCTGGCTCAAGCACGCCCGCCATGCCAACCATTGCGCGCAACTGCTCAGCAGTCTGGTCAAGGACATCCCCGGCGTGGAACTGATGTTCCCGGTCGAGGCCAACGGCGTGTTCCTGCAACTGTCGGAGCCGGCGATTGCCGCCCTGACCGCCCGGAGCTGGCGCTTCTATACCTTCATCGGCAAGGGTGGTGCGCGCTTCATGTGCTCTTGGGACACCGAGGAAGCGCGGGTGCGGGAACTGGCGGCGGATATCCGCGAGGTCATGATCGGGTCGCTGTAGGCGCCGGCTTTCGCAGGCCGCTACCGCTGGTCGTGACTGTCACTTCTGACAGTATCAAGCACTCTCCCGTGCATGAAAAAATGCAGCCAGCCTGAGAAGGAGTTCGTGCAGTCTTTCAGGATATGGGTTCGTCACTCACCCGGTGGCGGTCCCCCTGCCAAGGAGAGATAGACATGAGCAAGCAAATCCCCTGCGTCAACCCGCTAGCCAAAGACCCCGAGTATATCAACTGGGAAGAAGTGCAGAAGCTGATCAATATCGGCGACCACCTGAAATTCACCGCAAACCTGTCGACCCACAAAATCACCCGTAAACTTTACGATCAAAAGGGCTACGACATGTTCGAAATAAAAATCTGGGGTGAAGAAGAGCAGTAGGAATCCGATCATTCCCAGGCTGCGTGGGCATGCAGCCCGTGACGCTGCGGAACGTTCAGCGAGGTATTCCCACGCGAGAGCGTGGGAATACCTCGCGACCTCCAGATCGAGGTCAGCCCATCAGTTCTGCCCGATGGTTTTCGAGATCACTTCGACCGTGGAGTTGACTTGCTCTTGATAACGGTCGAGTTCCTCACGGTGCTGGCGCCGAGCTTCGATCTGCTGCGAACACAGGTTCAGGGCCGCCAGGACCAGCAACTGCTCGCCAATCAACGTGGGAAACTTCTTTTTGGTCTCGACCAGGGCCGTCTTGAGCATCTGGGTCGCATCGTGCAAGGTCTGCTCCTGCCCGGCAGGTGCCTTGATCGAATACTCTTCGCCGAGAATAGAGATGACGGTCACGCCGTCGTTGCTGGCTCTCATGCGCTGACAGGACCTGCGCTGACGCGCTCGACCAGCGCCTGGATACGGGCGGCGGTGGCGCCATGCTTCTCTTCCTGCTCCATCAGACTCAGTTGCAGGCTTTCGTTTTCATCCTTGGCCTGGGCCAGCTCGGCGCTCAATGCGCTGTTGGCCTTCAAGAGTTCCTGTTTCTGCTGCACCAGCTCGCTGACCAGTTGCTCCAGTTGATTGAGGGAAGTCTCCAACATGTTCTTGATCTCTCGGGCAGTTTCAAAGGGCGCGTACGATAAAGAAAAGCCCCTCGGTTTGCCAGGGAAAAACGCTCGCAAAGCCTTGATTTTCCTGGCACGTAACTTCTCGTCGCCCCCTAGGGACTGCGATTGGCGAAACATGTTCCGCACCTTCCGTCGCAAAACTCGCTCTGCGACAAATCCGCACACCCCCTCTAGACTTTAGTCGCACAACCGATAAGCCCGCTAGACCTTCATCTCAAAGGCCGCACGGAACGCGCTTTTCTCAGGAAACATCATGTCTCTACGTAAAATGAATATCGCTCCGAGAGCGTTCCTCGGCTTTTCCCTGATCGGCGCATTGATGTTGATTCTGGGCATCTTCTCGCTGAGCCAGATGAGCAAGATTCGCGGCGCCGCCGAGCAATTGACCAGCAACAGCGTACCCAGCATCAAGACCCTGGACGAGTTCACCCAACTGACCCTGCGCCTGCGGGTACTCTCCTATCGCCTGCTGACCAATCGTGAACAGGACGTGCAGGCCAAAACCATGGAGCTGCTCGCCCAGCGCAACCAGCAGATCGATCGTGCCAGGGCCCTCTACGAAAAACTGATCGTCAGCCCAGAAGAACGGGCGGCCTATGAGCAGTATGTGCAATTGCTCGGGCAGTACCGGCAGATTGAAGAGCGCATGAAGAGCCTGTCGCGCAACAATCAGATGACCGAACTGACCAGCCTGCTCAACAGCGAGCTGCTGACCAACTCCGAGCAGGTCAACACCGCGCTCAACCGCCTGCTGGAAATCCTCGACCAGCAGACCCAAGACAACAACCAGCAAGCGAGTGATCAGTACGACACGGCGTTCAACATGGTCGTGGCCCTGTTGCTGCTCGCTACCGCCCTGACCTTCCTGTTCGCCTGGTTGCTGACCCGCAGCATCACCCAGCCGATCGACCAGGCCCTGAAGGCTGCCGAACAGATCGCCGAAGGCGACCTGACCCATACGGTCAAGGTCGACGGCACCGACGAAGCCGGCCGGTTGCTGCAGGCCATGCTCAAGATGCAGCAGAAACTGCGCGATACCCTACAACGCATTTCCGGCTCGGCCACCCAACTGGCGTCCGCCGCCGAAGAGTTGAACAGCGTCACCGACGAAAGTGCGCGCGGGCTGCAACAGCAGAACAATGAAATCGAACAGGCGGCCACCGCAGTCAATGAAATGACCAGCGCCGTGGAAGAAGTCGCACGCAATGCCGTGAGCACTTCAGAAGCCTCGAAAAGCGCCACCGCCTCGGCCAGCGATGGTCGCGACCTGGTGCAGGAGACCGTCAGTGCCATCGAACGCATGAGCAGCGACGTCCAGAGCACCGCGACGCTGATCGGCAACCTCGCCGAAGAGTCACGGGACATTGGCAAGGTCCTGGACGTGATCCGTGGCCTGGCCGACCAGACCAACCTGCTTGCGCTGAACGCGGCGATCGAAGCGGCACGGGCCGGCGAAGCCGGGCGTGGTTTTGCGGTGGTCGCCGATGAGGTGCGCGCACTGGCTCATCGCACCCAGCAGTCGACCAGCGAAATCGAACGGATGATCGGCAGCATCCAGGGCGGTACCGAGCAGGCAGTGGACTCGATGCGCAACAGCACCGAGCGGGCCGAATCGACCTTGAATATCGCCAAGGGCGCAGGCCTGGCGCTGGATACCATCAACACGGCGGTCATCGAGATCAACGAGCGCAACCTGGTGATCGCCAGCGCCGCCGAAGAGCAGGCCCAGGTGGCCCGCGAGGTCGATCACAACCTGGTGAACATCCGTGACCTGTCGGTGCAGTCGGCCACCGGCGCCAGTCAGACCAGCACAGCCAGCAACGAGCTGGCACGCCTGGCGGTGGACCTCAACGGCTTGGTGGCGCGGTTCCAGCTCTAGACCGTGGTGCGCCCTTCGCGGGCAAGCCACGCGCCTACAGGAGCGTGTCGTGCACAAGATCTTTGTACGACACGGACCTGTAGGCGCCGGGCCTGCCCGCGAACAGGCTCACACCATTCTCAATCAATACTCGACCCGCACATCGCCTTTCGGCACGCTGCAGCACGACAGGATGTAACCCTCGGCCACGTCTTCGTCGGTGATCCCGCCGTTGTGCTCCATCTCCACTTCCCCACCCAGCTTAAGCACCTTGCAGGTCCCGCAGATCCCCATGCCGCAAGCCTTGGGAATCATCAGGCCAAGCTTGGCCGCCGCCGCGTGCACGGTTTCCCCAGGTGCCACGCGAATGCTCTTGCCGGTGGCGGTGAACTCCACCTGATGCAGGTCCGCGGCGTCCGGCTGTGGCGCATCGGCGGCCTGTTCGGCCTGTTCCACCGCATCGGCACGGGCCTCCGGTGGCGTCGCGCCAAAGGATTCCTCGTGATAACGACTCATGTCGAAGCCCGCCGCCTCCAGCAGACGCTTGACCGCGTTCATGTACGGCGTCGGGCCGCAGCAGAACACTTCACGTTCGAGGAAGTCCGGCGCCATCAGCTCCAGCATCTTGTGGTTCAGATAACCGCGATAGCCAGCCCAAGGCTCGCCCAGGCCGTGCTTCTCGCAGATCAGGTGCAGGCTGAAGTTATCGATCCGCGACGCCATGTGTTCCAGCTCGCGGTGATAGATGATGTCCTTGGGCGAACGGGCGCTGTGGATGAACACCATGTCGACGTTGGCATTGGTGTCGTAGAACCAGCGAGCCATGGACATCACCGGGGTGATGCCGACACCGCCGCTGAGGTAGAGGGCCTTGGGGCTGGGGAAGTCGATGGCGTTGAACAGCCCCACCGGACCGTGCACCGCCAGCTCCTGGCCTTCGTGCAGGGTGTCATGCAGCCAGTTGGAAACCTTGCCGCCCGGTACGCGCTTGATGGTCACCGAAAAACTGTAGGGCACCGACGGCGAACTGGAGATGGTGTAGGAGCGCATGATCGGCTGCCCCTCGATTTCCAGCTCCAGCGTGACGAACTGCCCCGGCTTGAAGAAGAACATGATTGGCTGATCGGCCATGAAACAGAAGGTACGCACATCCCAGGTTTCCTGGATGACCTTCACGCAACGCACGATATGCCGACCATTGGCCCAGGTCTGGGTCGTTACCGGATTCAGGAAGTTGTTCGACATGTTGTTCTCCACCGCCGACTGTCGGCTCTTGTGGAGGCGATTCTGCGCAAGGCCCGAAGGCTTCGTTTACCTATTCGCGACATTGGCATACTTATCGCGACCAGCCCCCAACGACCGGGGCTTGCGCGTCGGGAACGGATTCGGCCATGTCGCCCATGGATAAGGTCCGCGTCGCTGCCAGCCCCACACTCCGTCGCAAATGACCCGCTGTATTTCGTCTTGCGTCGCAACCGTGTGGTACGAGCCCGCAGCATCGACCACTTAGCCAATATTCGTCGGCCACACCGTATGGCCATGAGGACACAATCGATGGACACCACTACCACACTGAGCCTGGGCGACCCACTGGAGCCCGCACGCAAGGCCACCGCACAGATGCTGCAGGAGCGCGAGCGAACCTTTTCCCTGCCGCAACCGTTCTATTCGGACGACCGCCTGTTCGACATCGACATGCAGGAGATCTTCCACAAGGAATGGCTGATCGCCGGCATGACCAGCGAGATCCCGACCAAAGGCAACTACCTGACGCTGCAGATCGGCAAGAACCCAATCATCGTCATCCGCGGCGCCGATGGCGTGGTCCACGCCTTCCACAACGTCTGCCGGCACCGTGGCTCGCGCCTGTGCACCGGCGAAAAGGGCAAGGTCGCCAAGCTGGTCTGCCCCTATCACCAGTGGACCTACGAACTCGATGGCCGCCTGCTGTTCGCCGGCACCGAGATGGGCGCCGACTTCGACATGAAGCAGTACGGCCTCAAGCCGGTCAATGTAAAGACCGCTGGCGGCTACATCTTCATCAGCCTGGCCGAGACCCCACCACCGATCGACGAGTTCCTCAGCACCCTGAGCCACTACATGGAACCCTACGACATGGAGAACACCAAGGTGGCGGTACAGACCACCTTGATGGAAAAGGCCAACTGGAAACTGGTGATCGAGAACAACCGTGAGTGCTACCACTGCAACGGCTCTCACCCGGAACTGCTGAAAACCCTGCTGGAGTGGGACGACGTCACCGACCCGCGCGCCGACCAGGCATTCAAGGACCACGTGGCCGCCTCCGCCGCCGCCTGGGACGCCGAGAAGATCCCCTACGCCCATGCCAGCTTCGGCCTGCGTAACCGCATCGTGCGCATGCCGCTGCTCAAGGGCACCGTGTCGATGACCATGGACGGCCAGCCGGGCTGCAAGAAACTGATGGGCCGGATCAAGAACCCGGACCTGGGCTCAATGCGCATCCTGCACCTGCCGCACTCGTGGAACCACTGCATGGGCGACCACATCATCGTCTTCACCGTATGGCCGATCAGCGCCCAGGAAACCATGGTCACCACCAAGTGGCTGGTGCACAAGGACGCGGTCGAAGGTGTCGACTACGACGTGACACGCATGCGCCAGGTATGGGACGCGACCAACGACCAGGACCGCCGTCTGGCCGAGGAAAACCAGCGTGGCATCAACTCCACGGCCTACCAGCCGGGTCCGTACTCCAAGACCTATGAGTTCGGCGTGGTCAACTTCATCGACTGGTACAGCGAGCGCATGCTGAGCAACCTCGGGGCAGAGCCTGCGCCGTACCTGAAGGGCGTGCCGGTCAACGGCTAAGAGCAGGACTTGTCGGGGCGCCGAACTGCCGCGAAAGCGCCAGATCGGCCTCCCCCACCCGCAACGACACCACAAGACTTGCTGGCCCTAGTCGCCAGCAAGCCGATTCCCACATTGCCCTGCAATACCCTATCCGTGTGACGCCCACCTCACCGAACCATCCTCGCCAATGAACTCCTCGATGATGTTCGGCCCATTCAGCCGGATCTTCACGAAGCCATTGAGCACCCGCTCCGGATAAGCCGGGTCGCCGGCATTGCACGTCTCGGAAAACAGCACCCGGTCATTACCGTCCAATTCGCTGGTCACGCCATAGGGAATCGCCCCGTGCCCGGCACAACGGGCTTTCAGACCGCCTTGCTCGGCATAGACGATGCCATTGTGCAGATGCCCCCAGTACCAGTAGTCCGGCACCCGCCCCAGGGCATCGCAGACCTGCGTGTACAAGCCGTTGGGGTTGTGCCCGGAGATGTCGAACCCCTGGTGGTGACTGAGCACCATCAGCCTGCTGCGCTTGGGCAGGGTCTTCATCCAGTCGATCTGCTGTGGGTTCAGGGTGCCGTCCATATATAGGTTCAGCGGTGCGGCGGCATAGGCCGAGTCCAGGCCGATGATCAGCCAGTCATCGTTATAAAGGGCAAAGTAGCTGGTGCCCTGCTGTACCGGGAAACGTGCATTGAGTTCGGCGAAATAGCCATGGGCGCCGCTGTACATCTCATGGTTGGAATTGAGCGTGAACGCGCCGTGCTTGCCCATCGGCCAGCCGGCCATGTCGACCCCCTCCTCGGAGCCGGTGCCAGCGTAGTAAACATCGCCCAGGTGAATGCTGAAATCGGCCTGCACCAGACTCATCTGGTTGGCCACACTGACCGCCGGCGCATGGCTGTCGAACGGCCCGGTGCCCCAGTCGCCGGCAATCGCCAGGATCACGTCGTGGTCGATACGGATCACCGCCGGCGTGGTGACAAATGTCGCATGGCGCCGCAGATTCTCGATCCACTTGATCAGCGCCTCGCTCCACAGCAGGTCCAGCAGTTCCCATTTGCGACAGCCCAGCAGCGTGCCGTCCTTGAGCACGCGGGTCGGCAACTGCGCCTCAGAAGTCGGCAGGGCCTGGGCGCTGCCCAGGTGCAGGATCGACAGGCCATGGGACAGCTCCCACGGTACCACTGGCTCGTCGCTCGGCAACTCGCCGTGCTCCAGCACGTACTGGGCCTGGTCGTGCCCGCGCTGCAACAGTTGCTGGATGGCCTGGAATTCCTCGGGTTCAATATCGTTGACGAGTTTCTTCCAGGACAGCTCCAGCCGGGCCTTGAGGCCACTGAGCCGGACGCGGATTTTCGCAAGTTCGTGTTCCAGATGGGACAGGCTCATGGCGTTCTTCCTATAACGTCTTCATGAATTCGATCAGCGCCCATTTCTCGGCGTCGCTCAGTTGTGTCCCGTACAGGTGACCACCGTTGTGGTTGCCCTCCAGGCGGGTGTCGTACTTGAAGTAGCTCGGCGCCTGGACCGTCGCTCCGCTGGTGATGAAGCCGACCTTGATCGGATCGTAGACATCCGAGCCGGTGCTGAAGGTCTGCGGACGCTTGGCCGGGGTCTGCAGCAGGTCCCACAGGCTCGGTACCGAACCGTTGTGCAGGTACGGCGCGCGCATCCAGATGCCGTCGGTGGGGGTATTGCTGTAGCTCTGGGTCTTGCGATAGGCACTGAAATCGAACGGCGGTTTCTTGAAGTCGTGGAACGCCTGGACCAGGCCGGTGGTGAACGAGTTCAAGCGATGCGGGTCGGTACCCAGGGTGTCGATAGGTACCGTGACCTGGCCGGTGTCGGCCTTGCCGAACGCATGGCAACCGGCGCAATTCTTATCCCAGAGCGGCTTGCCCTGGGCCACCCGCGCCTGATCGAGGGGGAATGGCCAGGCCGGTGGCTGGGTGCCGAGCAGCCAATTGGTGACCCGGTTGAAACTCTGCGGCAACACTGACTGTGGCGTCGCCCCTACGGCCATGGCCGCCGCGTAGTTACGCTCGTGAATATTGTTGTTATTGCCGTCCCAGTGCAGGTACAGCGACTCGCGCGGTTTCTGGTTCCAGATCTGCGGCAGGTCGACGGTGCCGATGGTCGAGTCGTCCGGGAAGCCGAACACCACCATCTTGGTCGGGTTGAAGGTGTCGGTACGCCCCGGGCCTTGGGCCGGCCGCAGTTTCTGCCAGGCGTACGCCTGCTTCTGCTTGAGCAGCGCATTTCGGGCCATCGGCATGATCAGATAGCGGTTGTACAGCTTCTCGAAAAAGCCCAGCTGAAACTTGGCATTGATCGCCGCCATCACCGCATCGGTGGTGAATTTCGGATCGCTGGCACAGTCGTAGGCGAACCACTGGAAGGCCTGTAACTGCAGGGTGTTGGCCGGCGCCGTGACGAGTGGTCGGGCAACGTCGCTGGCCGAGGCGCGATAGGAACCGGTGTGACACAGGGCGCAGTTGGGCTCGACGGTCGGATAGCCGATCTGCCGCCTGGCCATGCCGATGGGCAGGTCACGGCCGTTCTCATAGAGAAAACCGAAGGCTTCCCAGCCACCTGGCCTGGGCATTTTTTCCGGGCACATCTGTGGCAGTACGGAAAACAGGTAGTAGGGAATTCGCGCCTCGATCCCCAAGCCAATGGCGGCGTACTTGAAGTGATCCTCGTCGGCGGCGAATTTTTCCTCGGGCACCACCCGCAACATGTTGTACCAGCTCTGGTAGCCGATGAAACCCACGACCAGCACAGTGATCAGCAAGCCGACCCGGAAGCTGTGGCGCTGCCAGCGCACCGACCAGCCGTGACACCAGGCGTGCCAGCCATCGACCAGCAGCGCCCACGGCCGAGTGGCTGGCGGGCTGCCCAGGTACAGCGTGATGCCCAGCAGCAGGAACATGCTCAGGTCGCCATAGAGCATTGGCACGAACACCGACGGTGTGGTGCTGGTCTGGATCAGGTAGATCCAGAACGCCACGGCGATCAACCGGCTCAGGACACAGAGCCAGGAGTTGATCGGAAAGCGCCGGGCGTTGAAGCCCGACGGCATGTAGAACAGGCTGATGCCCACCAGCAGCATGCCGGCGTTTTCCAGCCAGGGGTCCGACAGCACCGGCGGCAGGCCGACCACCGAGGTCAGCATGGCCGGAGCGAACAGGGCCGGCAGTGCGAACAGCATGTTCATCACGATGCCCAGCCAGATGAAGCGTTGGTACCAGCGAATGTAATTGTCCATATCACCCTCTAACTGCAAATCCATTTCTATCGAGGCACCGCAGCCCCATCCTGCTCCTGCTGGTTCGATGGCGTATTCAGAAAGGGCTGATCAGCCCAGCGCGGTTTTCTCCAGGTGCGCGAGGATCAATGGATACACATCGACCACCGCGTCCTTGCCGAACATGCAGTCGATATGGCCGTACCCGGGCACCACGTGCCGGCTGTACAACTGCGGCCCGTGCATCTGCACCAGGCGCTCGTAGGTCTTCTCGGTACTCTCTGGCAGGTAGCACTGGTTGTCGGCACCGCTGATGAAGCAGATCGGCAGATCCAGGCGGTCGAAATGCGGCATGTAGACATCGTGGCCCTTGAAGTCCACCAGGTGCCCCTTGCGGCAGATCAGCGCCAGGTGCTCGAAGGTCTGGATATTCGACTCGCCGAACAGTTCGTGCAGGTTGTCGTGCAGGGTTTCGTTGAGGGTGTCGTGCCGATACAGCGAGGCATACATGAAGGTGATCCGGTGACAGACCGGGTTGGTGCAGTAGCCCTGGGCCTCGACCCGCGCATAGACATCCAGGGCCTTGTCATACAGTTTGTTGAACCAGCTTTCCTTGCTGTCGGCATAGGCGGTCAGCGACTTGATACCCACCGTATCGAGCACACCCGGCAGGTGCAGGCCGGCCTTGATTCCGGTCGCCGTGGCCACCACCGTGTCGGCGGCGATCTGCGAGCAGACCACCGAGCGCACACCCTGCAGCCCCGCCAGCAGGGACATGAAGAAGGTCGTGGCGCCGTAGCAGTGCACCACGCATTGCACATCGAGGGCCCCGGTGGCCTCGCGGATCTGTGCGATGGCCGCCTTGAAATCGTACTGGGCGATCTGGTCGCCGTTGCATTCCTGCTTGCTCGCCGGCAGCAGGATGCTGACACGGAAATCCAGCAGCCAGACGTCATAGTCATGCTTGCACAGATACTCCAGCAGGTTGGTCTGGATGGTATCGGTGGAGAAAATGTTCGACCCCACCCCCAGGCCGTGTACCAGCATCACCGGGCCCTTGCGGCCAGCCTGGTAGCGGGTGAGGCGTAATTGCACCTGGTCTTCGGTTTCGAAGAAATGCACGGTTGGCACCGGTGCATCCAGCGGGCGCTTGTGCCGTGGCGGCGCATCCGGGTTGAAGTAGATATCGCCGGCAAAGACCCCGCCGTAACTTTCCCAGAGAATCCCGGCGAAGAACTTGCCGAAACGCGCCAGTGCGTCAATCCGCTCGCGCTCGTTGCGCGCGTTGAGCACCTTCATGGTGGTCATCTGTTTGGCGAAATCGGCGGGCTCGATGTGCATGACGCCCGAACCGATCACCGGGCCGGTCTTGTCCGTGCCCTGGTAGAGGGTGACATAGAGGGTGCTGGTATCCGGCCAGATATTGAGCAGGCCATGATCCTCGGGAACACTCTTGAAGGCGCTGAAGTAATAGTCGCGGCCATCCTCGGCGGTCAACTTCATGTCGTAGTTCATGTGCCGTACGCCAACCTGCTGCTCATACTGCTCGAACAGGTTGAACACCCCATTGCTGGCGGTCAGCGGATGCGGCGACAGCGCCGGCGCATCGACGGTGCCGACCAGGGTTGCGGCGTGGCCGGGCTGGTTGATCAACCGGTCGAGATCGCCCGCCGTGATGGTCAGGGTGAACTCGATGGGTGAGTTGTGCGCCTCGCCGCTTTTCGCCGCAGCCTCGTAGACCTTGAGGTCGGTGCCCTGGGGCTGGGTGAAATCGCGGGAAAAATAGCCCTTCATGGTCTCGGTGAACTGCACGCCGAGGGTCGGTGCCGGTACCGGTTTGCGCGGTGCCGAAGGCAGGCTGTAGTCGATGAGCCAACCGCGATCGGCCGCCAGCAGACTCATGTTGCGCTCGCTGACTGCGGAAATGGTCAGCAACGGATTGACCGCCAGCGACGTCGGGATCACCGCGCCATCGGCCACGTACAAACCAGGGTACACCTCGCTGCCACTGGCCCCACTGAACACCTGCCCCTTGTGGTTGACCACGCCCTGCCCGGCGTCCTCGCCCATCACACAGCCACCCAGCGGATGCACCGAGACGATGCTGTGCTTGAGCAGCCTGGTCCAGATCGGGTTCGGCACCCAGACGCCGCCCAGAGCCTTGGTCGACTGGTGCAGGCGCTCATTGCCCAGCTTGACGTTCTCCTGCTCGCCAACACCCGGCCAGTCGATGCGCAACTGGTCCTGGGCATCGAGCACCATGCGCCCCTTGCCGTTGTCATGGCTCATGATCAGGTAGGTTTGCATGTTGTGCAGCGCGCCATAGTACGGGCCACGCAGGAAACTCTCGGCCTCGCGGGCCTTGTAGTGCAGTTCGGCGCTGACGCCCTTCTCGCTCGCCTCGCCGATCAGTTCGGCGAAGCCGGCCATCGCTGGCACCATGGCCCGCCCCAGCGCGCCCGGGATCGAGCCCTCTTCGATCACCATGCGGCTGCGCCAGTCGCCGCTGGTGCGCAAGTCGATGATCGAGGTGATACAGGGGCCGACCGGCTGCAGGTCCTTGGCCGAGTGAGTACCGAAGCCGATGCCGTTGATGGTCTGCCCGCAGTTATGGCCGAAACCGAGAATGTCGCCATTGCCGCTCATGTGTTCGCCCAACTGGTCAGACAGGGTCAGGCCCTTGTTGCGCGAACGCAGCAGGATCTCCGTCGAGCCCAGGGTGCCGGCGGACAACACGACGATCTCGGCCCGGACGAACAGGGTCGGCGCCGAGAATTTCTCGCGACCACTGTCCAGGTACTGGAAGTGCACGATCCAGCCATCGCCATCGCGCTCCAGGTGACGGACCTCGGCCTGGCAGAAAATTTCCGCACCATGGTTCCAGGCATCCGGCAGGTAGTTCATCAGCGTGGTGTTCTTGGCCTTGTTGTTACAGCCCGAAACGCAGTCACCGCAGTGGTTGCACGGCAGTTGCTCGACACCGACGTGGTTGAGATTGGCGGGCAGCGGATCGAAAGTGACATTGATCGGCGGCGTATAGAAATGCGCTTTTTCCTGCAGGTAATCCGCCGACTTGCGATTGGCTTCCAGCTTGTCCAATCGCGGCGCGGAAGAGGGATAGGGGTTGGGCTTGAGCATCTCGCGGGCCCGTGCATACCCCTGGGCGAACAGCGTGTCGCGATGTTCACGAACCGCCTGGGGCCAGCGCGGGTCATCGAACACTTCGGGCTCCGGCTCCAGGGACACGTTGGCATTGATCAACGAGGTACCGCCCAGGCCGCAACCGACCACCACGTTCTGCTGCGCATTGACGTGCAGGTCGTAGAGGCCGGTGCGCGAACCGATATGCCCATCCGGGTCATGAACCTGCAACTGCTCGGTAGCTGCCACCAGAGTATTGGGGTATTCCCCCGGCTGGATCTCCCGACCGCGCTCCAGCAGGCAGACGCTTCTTCCGGCGCGGGACAGTCGCGAGGCGGCGATACCGCCGCCATAACCGGAACCGATGACAATGACGTCGTAGCGTTCCTTGATCTCACTGATGGGGGTCGAAATCCGTGTCATGGTTATTTCCTCTATCGGGCTAAGTCGGGCAACTCTGCGGTTGCCTCTACGGGGCAGACGGTGGTGCTACAGGCAAACGCGCACACGGGTTCTCCTGACAATCCGGGCATGCGGAACAGGGGCGCAATGGCGTGCAGAACGCTTCAGGCGCTACAGGCGAGCACGCGGGGGGGAGGTATCACGATAAACACGCCCGTGCATCAGGCTCAATCGCCTGGTCAGGGAATGGGAGGTGGGGGTTTGCAACAAGCGGTAAGGCAAATGGGGATCCATAAAGCGCTCTCCCTGAACCTGGCATGGGTGCCGACGACGTTCTGTCCTTGTGACCAGAGTGAAGACCGCAGCCCAGAGTGTGTCAATAAAGGACTTTAGAACTGTACGAAATTTGATCTATAGCTCCCGGCACTTTAGAAATCGGGGCCCTCGGCACTTAGCGAACACTTTATCCACAGAGCCACCCACAGCAAATGTGGGCAACTAGCGATTCAGCCTCTTCGACGCCCAAAGAAACTGAATAAAATCCGTGACTTATTCAGAAAGGCCAGTTTCGGCAAGGATTGATCGTTTTTTGATCTAAACCTTGTAGACCAGGTAAATAAAGGGCTCTAGAGGAACGCGAACACCTTATCCACAGAAACGCCAACAGACTTTGTGCGCAACTCGCAGCCTTTTCTGGAAATCTGTGGAAAACCCGCGAAAAGCGCGCCCCCTGAAGCGTTCAGGCGCATGTATGGAAGAAAAAGGCACAATTGGATGTTTTTTGATCAATCACTTGCAGACTTTGTAAAATAAGGCCTGTAGCGGATAGCAAACAACTTATCCACACAATCGCCAACAGAGTTTGTTGACAAGTCGACTGCCACGCCGTCCTCTGACTGAGGCTTATCCACATTAAAACCTCAGTAAAAACCGTCAGTTAGCTTGGTCATTTTTCGTACTGTGGGCTACAGCCGTTAATCTGCAAGGGATTCAGCGATGCACGAACAACTTATCCACAGAGCCACCAACAGTCTCTGTGGACATGTATCCGCGAACAACCAGACCTGACGATTCCCAGCGGCTCGCCTGGCATCCTCGAACTATCAACTACACTTCTCCCACAGCGCGCCATGTTCTTGCAGTAAAGGTGTCTTGGCCTGACGCATTTACCCGAGGACCTTCCGATGGTGCGATCTCCATGTGGCCGCTCCCGCTATTTTCCCTAGCGCTTCGCCGCCCATCCGCAGCCGGCTTCACCCTGATCGAGTTGCTGCTGACCCTGGCCTTGCTGGCAACCCTGGCAACGGTGGCCTATCCGCTGACCGCCCTGGTGGGCAAACGCGAACGTGAACTCGACCTGCAACGCTCGTTGCGGGAAATCCGCCGTGCCATCGATGCCTACAAGGAAGCCACCGACGACGGCCGGATCGACAAGGGAATCACCAACGGTTATCCGCCCACTCTGCAAAGCCTGGTCGAAGGGGTCGTCGACCGCAGCGACCCGGGCGGCCGGAAGATCTTCTTCCTGCGGCGTATTCCACGCGATCCGGTCTGCGAATGCCCGGACCTCTCCGCCGAAGCAACCTGGCGCCTGCGCAGCTACAAGAGCAGCGCCGAGGACCCGGCCGAAGGCGAAGACGTCTTCGATATCCGCTCCAGCAGCCAGCGGGAGGGCCTCAATGGCATTCCATACAACCAATGGTAAGGCCGGCGGTTTTACCCTGATCGAGCTGCTGGTGGTGATGGCCATTATCGCGACGCTGATGACCCTGGTCATGCCGCAGTATTTTCGCCAGCACACCAAGGCCCAGGAAACCGTGTTGCGCCATAACCTGGTGTCGATCCGTCAGGCGCTGGATCACTACCGCGAAGACAAGGGCAACAACCCCGAGACCCTGGAAGAGCTGGTCAACGGCCACTACCTGCGCGAGATCCCCCGCGATCCGATCACCGGCCGGCGCGATACCTGGCAGTTGCAGCGCAGCGAGGACAGCGGGTTCGGCGATGTGCACAGCGGCGCCCCCGGCCGTGCGGTGGATGGCAGCGACTATGGCAGCTGGTAACCCTCGGCGTCGGCGGACAGCGCAACGCGGCTCGGTATTCATGGGACTGCTGGTCTCGGTGGCCATCGTTGCCGTGCTGCTGATGGAAGTCGGCGTGCTCTGGTCGACCCGGCTGCGCCGCGAGCGCGAAGCGCAACTGCTGGCCCAGGGCGAGGAAATCCGTCGGGCCATCGGCCTGTACTACGAGTCAGAGTCTCGACAGTACCCCAAGAAGCTCGAGGACCTGCTGCTGGATCGCCGCCAACCGACACTCAAGCGCTATTTGCGCCGGGTCTACACCGACCCGCTGAGCGGATCGGTCGATTGGGGAATCATCCCAGGTCCCGGCGAAACCATCATGGGCGTGTTCAGCCAGGCTGTGGGACAACCACTCAAACAAGGCAACTTTCGTCAGCACCAGGAGAGTTTCACCGGGCAAGGCAGTTATCAGGGTTGGCAGTTTCTGTACCGGCCTGGACAGAGTAACCCTCCAAAAAGAACGTAGAGGCTACGTGGGAGGTGGGCATGTCTGGTGATCAAGCCAGTCGTTAAGTGAAAAGCCAAGGTTCCGAACGGTTCGGAACGTTTCTTCCAACTTGAACGTGGATTGAACAATGAACAGCTTACATTTCTCCGCACACCCGATCATCCGCTGTGCCCTGGCGACGCTACTGGCAATACCCGTGCTGGGCTGGGGTCATGGGGCCGTGGAAACGCCCCCGACACGCCAGGTCATGTGCCGAAGCTTCCAGGATTTCAACGGCTCTGCCGAACAGATGAAGGACGAGGGTTGCCGCCTGGCCAAGACCGAACAACCTGGACAATTGGTGCACGGGATCAATCAATGGCATGAGGTCAGCGCAAACATCGGTGGTCGCTATGCGGATCCGGACAACGGCGACGCTGCCGCCAGGGAGGCTGTGCCCAACGGCAAGATCTGCTCGGCAAACCGCCCGGGGATGGATGTGTTCAACAAGGTCATGTCGCAGTGGACCAAGACCAAGGTGACGCCCGATGGTTCGGGCAAGATCAGTGTGCGCCTGGCGACCACCCAGCCCCATATACCCAGTTTCATCAAGATCTACCTCAGCAAGCCCGACTATGACAGCGCGACCCGTGAATTGAAGTGGGACGACCTGGAACTGATTCACACCCAGGAACTGACCGATGTCCGCAAGGATTGGGCCCCCGCCCCGATCATCTCGGACCCCAACAGTTTCTTTCTGCTCAAGGTGCAGATCCCTCCAGGTCGCCATGGGAATGCCGTGCTCGTCACCCGCTGGCAACGCCGGGATCCGGTCGGTGAAGGATTCTACGGCTGCAGCGATATCGTCTTCGACGACAAGACCCAGCCCTCCCCCTGGACCAAGGAAAAGGTGTTCATCGACAGCAACGCGATCACTCCGGAACCGGGTGATACGGTGCACTTTCGCGTCTTCGGACATGACCGCGCGGTCAGTGAGCTGGTTGATCTGAAACTGCCCATCACCGCCAGCAACCAGAATCCCAGGGTGTGGGGCGCACAGTTGGTGAACCAGCTGAGCAACAGCCAGCACATCATTCGTGTCGGCGTCAAAAAGAACGAAACCATCACGTTCGACCCCACCAACATCTACACCAACTACAACTACCTGCTCGATGCCAGGGACTCCACGCAGATGTCCATCGACTCTGGAGGCGGTGGCGAGAATCCAGGTCCGGTGGATGAACGTCCGCCCGTGGCGGTGATCGAAGGCCGTACCGAGATCAAGGCCGGTGAAAGTTTCGTCCTGGATGGCAGGAGATCCGTGTCCTACAACAACATGCCACTGCTCTATGCCTGGTCGTTCCACGGCGGAGGCGACTGGACCTACGGATCGAGCACCGACCCGACCTTCACCATTAACACAGCGGCCAGCGACAAGGTCTCGACCGCGACGCTGCGACTCACTGTCTACGACGACACCAACAAGAAACGCCATGAAGCACAGGTGAACTTGACCGCCAGACCGGAGGCGGGCGGTGGCGATTATCCGCAGTACGTGGAAGGCACCGACTATGGGGCCGGTGATATCGTCACCAATGCCGGCGGCAACTACAAATGCAAACCCTGGCCGGCCACCGGCTGGTGCAAGGGTGCGGCCTGGGCCTATGCCCCTGGCACCGGCGTGCACTGGCAGGAGGCCTGGGACAAGCTCTAGGGCAGTGAGTGATAACGCCGCACAGGCTGTGCGGCGTTATCCCCCCTGCGCTCACGTTTATGCGTCTCCCTTGCAGGAAACACGCGACCTAATAGTAAAGAGATATAACCCTGCGACCCTTGCCCTCGGGGGTATTGAACTAGAGTTACAGTCAGTCATTCACCCCGAGACATGTTCAACGTGTACCTGCCGGTGGTGCCCACCTGATGTCGGGCCGGAATGGGTTATGAAGTAACCACGTTCCTTGTCCCCAGCAATGGGCCGCACCCATGAAGGCATTCTCGTCACGTCGGCATCCCCGCATCCGCCCCTGCGCCAGCGGCTTCACCCTGCTCGAACTGCTGGTGGTCCTGCTGATCATCGCCCTGCTGGCCGGCTACGTCGGGCCGAAGATGTTCGACCGCCTGGAACTGGCGAAAGTCCAGACCGCCAAGGGCCAGATGAAATCCCTGGCCGATGCCCTGAACCAGTACCGCCTGGACAATGGTCACTACCCCAGCGAGGCCCAGGGCCTCAACGTGCTGATCGAACGGCCCGCCAGCGAACCCGCCTGGCATGGACCGTACCTGTCCAAGGGCGTGCCGCCCGACCCCTGGAACAATCCCTATCTGTTCAAGAACCCTGGCGCCGGCCATGAGGTCGAGATCATCTCGCTGGGCCGCGATGGCAAGGCCGCAGGCGACGGCACCAACGCCGACATCGTGTATGGCTTCTGAGCCCGGAGGCCCTGCACATGCGCCACTCATTCGCACTGCCGGTCGTCCTTGGCGCCCTCCTCACGGCGGGAGCCAGCGCCGCCAACTGTTTCCAGGACGCCGGCGAGCGCTACCGTATCGATCCCCTGCTGCTCTACGCCATCGCCCAGGTCGAGTCCGGGCTCGATCCCCGGGCCCGCAACACCAACCGTGATGGCAGCCGCGACATCGGCCTGATGCAGATCAACAGCCGTCACCTGGGACGCCTGGCCGCCTTTGGCATTGGCGAACAGAACCTGCTCGACGAACCGTGTACCAGTGTCATGGCCGGGGCCTGGATTCTCGCCCAGTTCGTCCAGCAACTGGGTTACGGCTGGCAAGCCGTGGGCGCCTACAACGCCGGCGCCCGTGCCGAGCGCGACGCCAACCGCGACCGCTACGCAAGGCGGGTATGGGGCTACTACGCCAGCCTGCTGCAACTGCGCCAACGCGGCGCGCGCGCGCTGGCCTCGGGCAACGGTGCGCGGCCATGAAGACGTTCGATGCCCGTATCGTCAGCCACGGCCAGTTTCGCCATCTGCGCCTGCAGGCGGTCGACCTCGATGATGCCCGGCGCCAGTTGCAGGACGCCCAGGTGGTCTCGCTGCGCCCACGCGCCTCGTTCACCTGGCCGGGTCGCGGAGCACGTTTCGCCCTCGGCCTGTTCATTCAGGAATTGGTGGTGCTGCTCGACGCCGGGCTGGTGCTGGTGGAATCGGTGGAAACCCTGCGCGACAAGGCCGCGCCGGGGATCAACCGGCAGGTGTTGAGCGAGCTGCTGGAGTCGATGTACCAGGGCCACGCCTTTTCCCGGGCGATGCAGGCCAGACCAGCGATCTTTCCCAACCTGCTGGTGGCGACCGCCGCTTCCTCCGAACACAGCGGGCAGTTGTCGGTGGCGCTGCGCCGTTACCATCATTTCGAAGCCCATCTGGAAACCGTGAAGAAGCGCGTCAGCAGCGCGTTGATGTATCCGCTGGTGGTGCTCGGCGTGGGCGCGGTGATCCTGCTGTTCCTGTTGTTCTTCGTGATCCCGCGCTTCGCCTCGGTCTTCGACGCGATGAGCGACCTGCCGGCGACTGCGCGTTTCATGGTCTGGTGGGGCGAGTTGGTGGAACGCCACGGCGGCGTGCTGATAGGCGCCCTGGCGGGAGTGGTCGCCGCGCTGGTGCTGCTGGTGCGCACCGCGACGGTCAGGCAACAGTTGACCGCCCTGCTGTGGAAAATCCCCAGCCTCGGTGCCCAGCGCACACTGTTCATTCTCGCGCGCTTCTACCGCACCGCCGGCATGCTGCTGATGGGCGGGATGCCGACGGTGTCGGCGGTGGAAATGGCCGGGGCCCTGCTACCGGCCGAACGCCAAGGCGACCTGAACCGCAGCCTCAGCGATATTCGCGCCGGCCAGCCGCTGTCGGCCACCCTCACCCGGCACCGGCTCACCACCCCGGTGGCCGAGCGCCTGCTGCGCGTCGGCGAGCAGAGCGGCGAACTGGCGGCCATGTGCGAACGTATCGCGCAATTTCACGACGAAGCGCTGGAGCGTGCCATCGAGCTGTTCAGCAAGGTCTTCGAGCCGCTGCTGATGCTGGTGGTCGGCGGCTTGATCGGGCTGATCGTGTTCCTGCTGTACATGCCGATCTTCGAACTGGCCGGTTCCATCCAGGGGTAGCACGATGGACACACTCAGACAGCAATGGCAGCAGCAGGCACGACAGGACAACCGACCCTTGTCGGAACACCTGCAACAGGTGCTGGCACAGTCGCCGGAACACCTGGCCGACGTCGCCGCCCTGCTTGGCCTGATGCCCCTTACCGACGCCCAACTCGAGGGTCACGCCCGTTTTGACACACTCCCTCTGCCCCAGGCCCTGGCGCGCCAGACCCTGCCGGTGGAGATCGACGGCCAGGGCTACCTGGTGCTCGGCGCACCCTTCTCCCTGAGTGCCCGCCAATGGCTGCAGGCCCATGCCGAATTGGCGCCGATGGCCCTGGCGATGAGCCTGCCGGGGGTAGTCGAGGCGCAGTTGAAAAAGGCCGAGGCCAGCCAGCGGGTGATGGACCCGTTCGCCCGCGACGACGAAGACGCACGGGTGGCCGAGGCCGTCGAGGAAATCTCCCTGAGCAGCATTGCCCGCGATGACAATCCGGTGGTGCGGCTGGTCAACTCGATGCTCTTCGATGCCCTGCAGAGCCGGGCCAGCGATATCCACGTCGAGAGCACCCCCGAAGGTCTGGTGATCAAGTACCGGATCGACGGTGTGCTGCAGCAGATCGGTCAGAGCGCCGGGCTCGACACCGCCGAACAGGCGCTGTCACGGCTCAAGGTGCTCTCCGGCCTGGACATCGGCGAACGCCGGGTACCCCAGGACGGTCGCTTCAAAGCGCGTATCCAGCAACGCGACGTCGACTTCCGGGTTTCGATCATGCCCAGCATCCACGGCGAGGATGCGGTGCTGCGGGTGTTGGATAAATCCCAGCGCGGCGAGTCCCTGAGCCTCGACAGCCTGGGCCTGGACGCGGACGCGATCGGCCGTATCCGCCTGCTGGCCAGCGAGCCCTACGGCATGCTGCTGGTCACCGGGCCCACCGGCAGCGGCAAGTCGACGACACTCTATGCCGCCCTGTCGGAGACCAATACCGGCGAGAAAAAAATCATCACCATCGAAGACCCGGTGGAGTACGAACTGCCCGGCGTGCTGCAGATCCCGGTCAACGACAAGAAGGGCCTGACCTTCGCCCGTGGCCTGCGCTCGATCCTGCGGCACGACCCGGACACCATCCTGGTGGGCGAGATCCGCGACGGCGAAACCGCTGGCATCGCCGTGCAGGCCGCCCTCACCGGCCACCTGGTGCTGTCCTCGGTACACGCCAACAGCGCCTTCAGCGTACTGGAGCGTTTCAATTACCTGAAGGTGGAACCGGCCAGCTTCGTCGAGGCGCTCAACGGCGTGGTCGCGCAACGGCTGCTGCGCCGGGTGTGCAGCGAATGTGCCGAACCCTGCGAGCCGGACGCGCAGCTGCTGCGACTGGCCCACCTGCCGGCCGACGCACCCGACAGCCACTACCGGCTCGGCCGGGGCTGCGAGGCCTGCCGCCAGACCGGCTATCGCGGCCGGTTGGCGCTGGCCGAGGTGCTGAGTGTCACCGACACGCTCAAGGAGGGCCTGCTGCAACGCCGCTCGGCCGCCGCCCTGCGCGAACTGGCGCGCGAATCGGGCCACCGCTTCATGCGCGATATTGCCCTGGCGAGCGCTGCCGCCGGCCAGACCACCTTGCAGGAGGTCCATCGTGTCCTCTCCCTTTATTGACCATGTGGTACTGCTGGCCCAGGACGAGGTGCACTGGGCCGCGCGTCCATGCTGGCCCAGGGGCCCGCTCTGGCAAGGCCACGAACGTGGCGATCCGCTGGAGGCCTGCGCCACGCTGCTGGAGCGGGCGCCCCATGGCCGCCTCGGCTATCTGGAGCGGGTCACGCTGCTACTCGGTTTCCCCCATGTGCATTACCAGATTCTGCCCTGGCAGGAGGGGCTCTACAGGACTCGCGACTGGCAAGACTTCGCCCTGGCGCTGTTGCGTCAGTACGACGATCTCGATCCCGAGCAATGGCAGGTCTCGATCGATCCCGCGCCGTTCGGCCGCGAGCGCCTGGCGGCAGCGGTCGACAAGGCCCTGATGGCCTCGCTCGAGAGCCTGTTCCGCGCCCGGCACCTGCCCATCAGGCATTGCGCGCCCTTGCTGCTCGATGCCCTGCAACGCCATTGGCGCCAGTTACCCCGCGACTGTCGCTTCGCCGTCCGCGAGCCCACGGCCCTCGGTTGCGTCTTCGCGCACCAGGGCTGGCCGGCGCAAGTCTACGTATTGCCACTGAACCGGCAGACCTCCCTGGCCGATGCCCTGCTGATGGCCGATGTGCTGTGCGACGAACCGGAACAGCCGACCCTGGTGGTGGCCGCCGAGCCGGCGCTCGAAGCGTCGTCGGCACTGCCCTGGCACTGGCTTGGGCCGCTGCACCCCTGGCTGGCGGAGCAGGCCTGATGAACCTGGCGCGACTTCGCCGCTGGCGGCAGCCACGGGCGCCGTCGATCGACTTGCGCGGTGAGCGGCCCCGGCGCTGGCTGTGGGTGCTGCTGGGTGCGGTCGCCCTCGGTGTGTGGCTGCTGCTCTGGTCGGACTGGCAGGCCCTGCAGATCCAGGAGGCCGAAGCCGAACAGGTGGAACGGCAATTCACCGCCCTGGCGATTCAGCAGGAGCAGCAGATGCAAGCCGCATTGCGCACCTCGCCCCAACAGAAAAAACAGCTGGAGGCCTTTGCCCGACAGGGCGCCACGCCCTTCGCCCTGCTCGATGCCCTCGGCCGGGCCTGGTCAGCGGACGTCGCGCTGTTGCGCCTGGAGGTCAACACCACGGCCCGCGAGCTCAGCCTGGAACTGGAGAGCCAACGTCTGGAAGGCAGCCTGCACTTCATCGAGCAACTCAAGGCCGACACCGGCCTCACCGTCAGCCTGCAACAGAGCGCGCGCAATACCCGCGATCCCATGCTGCCGATGAGCGTCAAATTCAAACTCGGCGCCCAGCCATAGGGAGCGAAGAGATCATGCAGCCAACACCCCGTCCATGGCCTGACGCCAGCCAACTGCAGGCCCGGTTGCGCTGGTATCTGGCCCAATTACAACGCTTGTTGGGTGTAGGAGGTGGCCTGGCGTTGCTGCTGCTCGTTGCCGCGCTGGTGATCCGCCAGGGCGTGATCGTCCCTGGCCTCGACGACAGCGCCCTGCGCCTGCGCGAAGCCCGGGCAGGTATCGCCGAACAGCCACTGGACCTGCATGCCGAAGAGCCCCAGGCGGTCCGGCACCTGCCCGACACCGACAGTTTCGAGGCGCGTCTGCAAAGCCTGTTGACGGCCTTGCAGCAGAACGGTTTCGCGGTCCTGCAAACCGACTTCCAGTATTCGTCCGTGGCAGACGACCAGACCCAACGCCTGGAGCTGGATATTCCGCTGAGTGGCACCTACCCGACCTTGCGCAAGGCGCTCGACGACGTCGCGCGCCAACCGGCGGTGCGCATAGAAAGCCTGAGCCTGCAACGCAAGGACATCGCCAGCGCGCAACTGGACATCCGCCTGCGCCTCAGCCTGCTGGCGGTGCTCAAGTGACACTGCCGGTATACCTGCGCGTACTGCTCGCAGGCGTACTGCTCGGCTGTGGCTGGCTGTTCTGGCAGGACCTGAACACCCCAAAAGCGCCGACCGCCGCCACGGCCACTGCCGACTCGCGCGAGCCGGTCGCCACGCCATCCGTCTCCGCCGAGGCCAACATGCCCGATCAGGCCACTCGCCCGGTCGATCTGTTTCCCAGCCAGAGCTGGCTGCCCCCGCCACCGCCCGTGGCCGCAGCGAAACCGAGCGCACCGCAGGCGCCGCCGATGCCGTTCACGGTCAGTGCGCAGTGGCGCTATCAGGGCCAGTCGAAGATCGTCGTGCTCCAGGGCCAGGGCGTGCGTTACACCCTCTGCCAGAGCTGCTCGGTGGAAGGTCATATCCGCCCGGGCGCGACCTTCGGCAAGGATTACCGGCTGGACAAACTGACCGACACCCGCGTGGTGCTGACCTACTTGCCACTGCGCCAGGTGACCACGTTGCGCCTGGATACTCCCTGAGCACGGATGGCTCTAGCGAAGAGAACGATCATGTCAAAATCTATCCGGCCATGGCTGGCCCTGCTGCTGATCGCCCTGACCGCCTGCCAGTCCCGCGGACCGCTCAACGAGAGTGAACAGTTGCGCCAGGACGGTGATCTCACCCGCTCGGTCGATGTGCTGCGCGCTGCCGTGCGTGAGCATCCGGACGACATCCAGTTGCGCGCCGCGCTGTTCGGCAGGACCGAACAACTGGTCGACCAGTACAGCCGTCAATCGGCCGAGGCACTGGGACGCAACGACGATGCCGGGGCCATTGCGGCCATGCAGCAGATCCTCAAGTACGACCCCGGCAACCTCGGCGCCAGCCAGGCCATCCGCACCATCCGCAACCTCGCCCGGCTGCGCCCCGACCTGGCCCGGGCGCAGGCCCTGAGCGAACGCAACCCACGGGAGGCATTGGCCCAGGTCCGCCAGATCATCGCGCAGCAACCCAACTACCGTGAGGCCCTGGACCTGCGCGACAGCCTGACGCGCACCCTGGTCAGCGTCGACAGCCTCAAGCCGAAGCTGGGCGAAGCGATGAAAAAACCGGTCAGCCTGCACTTCAGTTCCCAGAGCCTGACCACCATCTTCGAGACCATCGCCAAACTTTCGGGCATCAACTTCGTGATCGACAAGGACGTCAATCCGAACGCGGCCGCCAGCATCTCCGCGTCGCGTACCACCGCCGAAGATGCGCTGAACCTGCTGTTGTCGACCCACCAGCTACAGATGAAGGTACTCAATGCCGACACCGTGCTGATCTACCCCGCACGCCCGGACAAGGAGCGCGAATACCGCGAACTGGCGGTGCGCACTTTCTATCTCAGCCATGCCGACCCGAAACTGGCGGCGGCCGAGATCAAGCAGTTGCTCAAGCCCAAGGAAGTGCTGGTGGATGAACGGCTCAGTGCGGTGATCGTCCGTGACGGCCTGGAAACCCTGAGCGCCGTGGAGAAACTGGTGCAAGCCATCGACCTGGCCGATTCGGAAGTGACCATCGACATCCAGGTGATGGAGGTCACCCTGGTGGACGAACTCAACCTGGGGATCAATTACCCCGGCTCCATAGGCCTCTCGCTGCCCGGCACGGCTTCGTCCGCCACCAGCCTGGGGCGCCAACTCGAAGTCGGCAGCCTGGAGGCCAAGATCAACCTGCTGCAGCGCAGCGGCAATACCGTCACCCTGGCCAATCCGCGAATCCGCGTGAAGAACCGGGAAAAGGCCGAGATCAAGATCGGCGACAAGATTCCGGTGGTCACCTCAACCACGGCCAACCTGACGACCACCGCGTCGGTCTCCTACCAGGATGTCGGCCTGAGCATCGAGGTCCAGCCCAATATCAGCCTGAACGACGAGATCAACCTGCAGATGGTGATCGACATGACGCACATCACCAAGCGCAACGAAGGGACCGACAATATCCCGCCGACCTTCGAGCTGGGGTCGCGCTCGACCCGCACCACGCTGACCGCGCGGAACAATGAAACCCAGGTGGTCGCCGGCCTGATCCGCACCGCCGACATCGACGAGGGCAGCGGTTTGCCGGGGCTCAGCCGTCTTCCAGGCTTGGGCCAGGCGATTTTCGGCACCAACAAGAGTGAGCAGGGCAAGAGCGAAATCATCCTGCTGATCACCCCACGGATCGAGCGTAACCTCGACCTGCCAGCGTCCCAGGTCAGTACCTTCAGCAGTGGTACCGAGGCGCGCAGTTCGACCGAGGGCATGGTCCTGCACAACAGCCAGAACCTGAACATGCAGACCAGCGGCGGCGCCGGCGGCAGCGCCATCCCACCGCCATTGGCGGTGCCGCGCGCGAATGAAAACTGGCAGCCACTGCCAGCGCCGGTGGAGCAGCCGGTGATGGAATCACCGCTGCCCAAGCCGGTTGAGCCACCGGCTGCACCGGCGCCGGCAGCCCCTCCCTCAGACCAGCAGTGACAGGCAGTGTGGCGAGCGGGAATGCCGCAGACGAGGGATCAGCGCACCACGCCTTCCTCGACCAGCAGCTTGAGGATCGCCTCGGCCCCGGCTTCGGCACTGACGCCCTTGAGCACCTGCCCCCCGCCGCCACTGGCCTTGGCCGTGGCGGCTTTCATCCGGTCGGCACCGCTCTTCGCCTTGATCACTTTGAGGCGCTTGGGCCGGGGCTTGGCCGGTTGCAGTTGCGCACCGGTGAACAGCTCATCCTCAAGCACTTGCACCTCTTCGGCCTGCAGCACCCCACGTTGCGCAGGGCCATAGGCACTCTGACGTGGCTTGGGCGCAGCGTTATCCACCGTGGCGAGAAACGGCAGGCGCACCTTCAGCCGCCGCCGCTGACCGCGCGGCAAGGCTTGCAACACCTGGGCCACGCCGTCGTTGATCGACTCGACCTGGGCCAGCCCCACCACCAACGGCCAGCCAAGGTTCTCCGCCAACAGAAAGGGCAGCATCCCCGAACCTTCGCCGGTTTCCGCCTGGCTGCCGGTGAGCACCACTTGAGCCCCGACATCACGCAGGTAGTCGGTCAGCACCGGCAGCGCATCGGCCCCGGCCGGTTGTTCGAACACCCGCAGCTCGTCCAGGCCCATGCCCAGGTAAGCGCGCAGCGCCGGCTCGGCGACATCGCCGGCATGCACCACCTGCAAGTTATCCCCAGCCAGTTGCAGCCCCAACTCCACCGCCCGCGCATCCTGCTCGGCGCGGCGGGCGCGGCCGGAAGTCGGGTGGGCTCCGATCGACACCAGGCTGATTACATTCGTGTTCATGAATTCGTTCCCACCTTAGGCCGCATCGCGCTTGGCGCCATTGCGATATGCCGTCACTGCGGCGATCAGTGCACGGCAGATCTCGTTGCTGTCGCCAATCACCGACAGGTCGGCACGCTTGATCATGTCGCAACCCGGATCGAGGTTGATCGCCACCACCTTGTCGCAGGCACCGATGCCTTGCAGGTGCTGGATCGCCCCGGAAATCCCCACGGCAACATAGACCCGCGCCGTGACCCAGGTACCGCTGGCCCCGACCTGCCGATCGCGGCTCATGAAGCCATCGTCCACCGCCACCCGCGACGCGCCTTCGGTGGCGCCCAGGGCCGCCGCCGTCTCGTGGAACAGCGACCAGTCCTGGACGCCGTTGCCGCCGGAGAAAATGAACTCGGCCTCGGCCATGGGAATCGCCGCCGGGTCGACCGCCACCGCGCCAAGATCCTCGATGCGTGGCAGACTGCGCACGACACTTGTGGATAACTCCACGGGCAAGGCTTCGTGACGGGTTTCGCTGACCGGTTCGGCACATTCGGCAGCTGCCAGGATCAGCCTCGCCAACGGCCGCGCCAAATCCTGCAGGCCGGCGCCGGCACGGCCGATGCACTCGCCGTCCTTGACCTGCCAGACCCGCGTGGCCGGCCGTTCACCCAGGCTCGCGGCAAAGCGCCGGCCCAGTTCACCACCACCGCTGCGGCTGTCCGGCAGCAGCCAGTGCCGCGGGTTGAACTGGTTATCCACAGCCCGCAGGCCCTGGACCCTTTGTTCCGGTGAATAACCACTGAACTCGTCGCCTTCAAGCACCAGCAGGCGATCGACGCCAGCGGTCTCGAAAGTGCTTTCCTTGTGCTCGCCAAAGACCACGGCCAGTACCGCACCGTCCTTGCCCGCCAACTGATGGGCGAGGCCGAGCAGATCGCGGTCGTGGCTGCTCAAGCGGCCACCGACCATGTCCGGCACCACACAGATGTGGAACGCCGGCTGCACCACCTGATGCAGCGGCAATTGCACCTCGACGCTGGCCGAACGCTTGGTCGCGCCGCCCTGCTGGGCGCCGCTGCGGTCGATACGCTTGATGCCGTTGGGGCCGATGAAACCGACGCCATGGAGATTCTTGCGGATGATCCCGTTAGGCCCCATCCAACTGTGTTGTACCGGCTGCATCGCCGCATGCAGCGGATGCAGCCGGTTGCGGGCGATCCGCTCGGCGCGCGGGTCGCGCCGGATAATATCGCTCATCAGTGCACCTCCGCAGGTTCACGCCGGGACGCCGGCTTGCTCGCTGGCGCCTCTTCCAGCAGGGCATCGGCCACCAGTTCGGCCAGGTCCTTGATCATCGGGCGAGGTTCGACCACGCCTTCGAGCATCGCCGTGCATTGTGGACAACCGACCGCCACCACTTCGGCGCCGGTTTCGCGGATGTCTTCCATGCGCATGTCGGGAATCCGCTGCTTGCCGGGAATGTCGGTGATCGGTGCACCGCCACCGCCGCCGCAGCAACGGGAACGGAAACCGGAGCGCTGCATTTCCTTGACCTCGATCCCCAGAGCCCGCAGGACTTCGCGCGGTGCCTCGTACTCGCCGTTGTAGCGGCCCAGGTAGCACGGGTCGTGATAGGTCACGCTGTTACCCTTGTGCTGGCCGATGTTCAGGGCACCGGCGCCAATCAGCTCGGCCAGGTAGGTGCTGTGGTGCTGCACCTGGTAGTTGCCGCCGAAGGCGCCGTACTCGTTCTTCAATACATGGAAGCTGTGCGGGTCGCAGGTGACGATGCGCTTGAAGCTGTACTTGGCCAGGGTCTGGATATTGCGCTTGGCCAACAGTTGGAAGGTCGCTTCGTCGCCGAGGCGGCGGGCCACGTCACCGCTGTCGCGCTCTTCCAGGCCGAGCACGGCGAAGTCGACCCCGGCCGCCTTCAGCACCTTGACGAAGGCGCGCAGGGTGCGCTGGTTGCGCATGTCGAAGGCACCGTCGCCGACCCAGAACAGCACGTCGGTGGTTTTCTTCTCGGCGAGCACGGCGAGGTTCAGGTCCGCCGCCCAGTTCAGCCGGCCACCCGGGGCGAAACCGCCCGGGTTGTCGGTGGCGATCAGGTTTTCCAGGACCTCGGCGCCCTTGTTCGGCGTCGCGCCCTTTTCCAGGGTCAGGTGCCGGCGCATGTCGACGATGGCATCGACGTGCTCGATCATCATCGGGCATTCCTCGACGCAGGCGCGGCAGGTGGTGCAGGACCACAGGGTCTCGGCGTCCACCAGGCCGTTGACGATCGGCTGATGCGGATTACCCGCATGCTCGCCGATCGGCTTGCCCGGATACGGGCTGCCGGCGAACTTCGCATCGGTACCGCCGGCCAGGCCGACGACCATGTCCTGGATGAGTTTTTTCGGGTTCAGCGGCTGGCCGGCGGCGAACGCCGGGCAGGCCGCCTCGCATTTGCCGCACTGCACGCAGGCGTCGAAGCCGAGCAGTTGGTTCCACGTGAAGTCCTTGGGTTTTTCCACCCCCAGCGGTGCCTGCGGGTCGCTCAGGTCCAGCGGCTTGAGGCCGGTGGAGCGGCCGCCGCCGAAACGTTCGGCGCGGCGGTGCCAGGCCAGGTGCAGAGCACCGGCGAAGGCGTGCTTCATCGGCCCGCCCCAGGTCATGCCGAAAAACAGCTCGGACACGCCCCAGAGCACGCCAAGGCCGAGGATCAGCGCCAGCACCCAGCCGCCGAAATCTTCCGGCAGGATCCCGGCCACCGGCAGGGTCACCAGAAAGAACGACGCCGAGAACGCCAGCAGGCTTTTCGGCAGGCGCATCCACGGGCCTTTCGACAGCCGCGACGGCGGGTTGCGTCGACGCCGGTAGACGAAGATCGCACCGACGAACATCACCGCCGACATCAGCAGCAAGGCATAGCCGAGGATACGGTTGTGCAGGCCGAAACCGTGCACCAGCAGCGCCAGGACAATCGACGCCACCGCGCCACCGGCCGTGGCGACGTGGGTGTTGGCGATGTATTTGTCGCGCGCCACCACATGGTGCAGGTCGACCATGTAGCGCTTGGGCATGGCGAACAGGCCGCCGAGCAGATCGACCTTCGACGGTCGGCCGCGGCGCCACATGGCGACCCGCCGCAGCGCGCCGAGGACGGCGAGGCCCAGGGCGGCGAACAGCAGGATGGGCAGAAGGGTGTTCAACATGGTGAAGCTCCCAAAGACCTAGGGTCTTGCAGGTCGAGATGCCTGACTCGGTTCCCGTGGGAGCGGGCTTGCCCGCGAAAGCGATAGGTCAGCCGACACCGGTGTTGAATGTCAGTCCGCCTTCGCGGGCAAGCCTCGCTCCTACAGGGTTATGTGCAAGCCGTTAGAAATCCTTGCACAGGCGCAGGGCATCGTAGATCGCCGCATGCGTGTTGCGCTGAGCCACGCAGTCGCCGATACGGAACAGCAGATAACCGTCGCCAGGCTGGCTCAGGCATGGCTGCGGCTGGATCGCGAACAGCGCCTCGACATCGATCTGGCCCTTGTTGCGCGAACCTTCCTTCAGCCCGTAGTAGAGCGCTTCGTCCGGCCGCACACCGTTCTCCACCACCACCTGGTCGACCACCCGCTCTTCCTTGGCACCGGTGTATTCGTTCTCCAGCACCGCCACCAGCTTGTCGCCCTCGCGATAGACCTTCTCCAGCATCATGTCGCCGGTCATGATCACTTCTTTCGGGTACATACTGCGGTAGTAGGTCGGGAACGACGTACCGCCAATCGCCACGCCCGGCTTGATGTCATCGGTGACGATTTCGACCTGGCTGCCCTTGTCGGCCAAAAAGTCGGCCACCGACATGCCGGTGAATTCGCAGATGGTGTCGTAGACCAGCACGTTCTTGCCCGGTGCGACCTTGCCGTCGAGCACGTCCCAACTGCTGACCACCAGCCCTTCGGCAGCGCCCCAGTGTTCGTTCTGCTCCAGGTTCGGATGGCCGCCGACGGCCAGCACGACGATGTCCGGACGCAGGTCGAGGATGGTTGCCGCGTCGGCGGCAGTGCCCAGACGCAGGTCGACCTTCAGCCGCGCCAACTCCAGCTGGAACCAGCGGGTGATCCCGGCGATCTGGTCACGCTGCGGCGCCTTGGACGCCGTGGTGATCTGCCCGCCGATGCTGTCCTTCTTCTCGAACAGGGTCACCTCGTGACCACGCTCGGCAGCGACCCGGGCGGCTTCCATACCGGCAGGGCCGGCCCCGACGATGACCACCTTGCGCTTGGCGCCGGTGGTTTTCTCGATGATATGCGGCACGCCCATGTATTCACGGGAGGTCGCGGCGTTCTGGATGCACAGCACATCCAGCCCTTGATACTGGCGGTCGATGCAGTAGTTGGCGCCGACACACTGCTTGATCTGGTCGACCTGGCCCATCTTGATCTTGGCGATCAGGTGCGGGTCGGCGATGTGCGCACGGGTCATGCCGACCATGTCCACGTAGCCGCCTTCGAGGATACGGGTGGCCTGGTTCGGGTCCTTGATGTTCTGCGCGTGCAGCACCGGAACCTTGACCACTTCCTTGATGCCGGCAGCCAGGTGCAGGAACGGCTCCGGCGGGAAGCTCATGTTCGGGATGACGTTGGCCAGGGTGTTGTGGGTGTCGCAACCCGAGCCGACCACGCCGATGAAGTCGAGCATGCCGGTGTCGTCGTAGTACTTGGCGATCTGCTTCATGTCCTCGTGGGACAGGCCGTCCGGGTGGAACTCGTCACCGCAGATACGCATGCCGACGCAGAAATCGTCGCCGACTTCCTTGCGCACGGCCTTGAGCACTTCCAGGCCGAACTTCATCCGGCCCTCGAAGCTGCCGCCCCATTCGTCGGTACGCTTGTTGACCCGCGGGCTCCAGAACTGGTCGATCATGTGCTGGTGCACGGCGGACAGCTCGACACCGTCCAGGCCGCCTTCCTTCGCCCGGCGTGCAGCCTGGGCGTAGTTGCCGATCACCCGCCAGATCTCTTCCGGCTCGATGGTCTTGCAGGTGGCACGGTGCACCGGCTCACGTACGCCCGACGGCGACATCAGGGTCGGCCAGTGATAACCGTCCCAACGCGAGCGACGGCCCATGTGGGTAATCTGGATCATGATCTTGGCGCCATGCTTGTGCATCGCATCGGCCAGGTTCTGAAAGTGCGGGATGATACGGTCGGTGGACAGGTTCACCGAACTCCACCACTGCTGCGGGCTGTCGATGGCGACCACCGACGAACCACCGCAGATCGCCAGGCCGATACCGCCCTTGGCCTTTTCCTCGTAGTACTTCACGTAACGGTCAGTGGTCATCCCGCCGTCGGTGGCATACACCTCGGCGTGGGCGGTACTGAGCACACGGTTGCGGATGGTCAGCTTGCCGATCTGGATCGGCTGGAACATTGCTTCGAAAGCCATGGTTCGATCCTCGACTTACAGCGGCTTGACGGTGAACAGGCCATCATCGTGGCCCTCTTCGGAACCGCCATAGACCTGCTCGGCCACGGTGCGGATCTGGCTGCCACGGGCGGCGAGGATCTGGTCCATGGCACCGGCGAACCAGCCGGTGAACATGTAGTCGACCTTGCGCCCGACCTTGCCGTAGACGTAGACGAACGCCGAGTGCTCGAGCTTGACACTGGCCGTGCCCTTGTCGAGGTCGATGTCCTGGATCTTGAACAGGCCCCAGCCGCGCTGCGACAGGCGCTTCATGTAGTGCTCGAACACCGCGACGCCTTCCAGGCCGTGGCATTCGGCTTCCTTTTCACACCAGTGCCAGGCGGACTTGTAGCCAGCCTTGTAGAGAATTTCGGCATAGGCTTCGGCGCCCAGCACTTCTTCGATGCCCATGTGGTTGTTGACGAAGAAATGGCGTGGCACGTAGAGCATCGGCAACGCATCGCTGGTCCAGACACCGGTTTCGCTGTCGACTTCGATGGGCAGTTGCGGGGCGATTTTAGCCATGGGAAACACTCCAGAATTCATTGTTTGCGGCAGGCCGCGTACGCCCTGCGCGACCGGCGCGCAGGGGGAAATATCGAAAGCGGATGGGGGCGGGACTTACTCGCCCCAGACGTCCTTGAGCACGTTGACCCAGTTCTCGCCCATGATCTTGCGCACCACGCGCTCGCTGTGACCGCGCTTGAGCAGGGTCTCGGTGAGGTTGGGGAACTCGCCCACGGTGCGGATACCCAGCGGGTTGATGATCTTGCCGAAGCTGGTCAGACGGCGGGCGTAGCCCTTGTCATGGGTCAGGTACTCGAAGAACTCCTGGCCATGGCCCTGGGTGAAGTCGGTGCCAATGCCGATGGCGTCTTCGCCGACGATATTCATCACGTACTCGATGGCTTCGGCGTAATCGTCGATGGTCGATTCGATACCCTTGGCCAGGAACGGCGCGAACATGGTCACGCCGACGAAACCGCCATGGTCGGCGATGAATTTCAGTTCCGCGTCGGACTTGTTGCGCGGGTGCTCTTTCAGGCCCGAAGGCAGGCAGTGCGAGTAGGTCACCGGCTTCTTCGATTCGAGGATGACTTCCTCGCTGGTCTTGGAACCGACGTGGGACAGGTCGCACATGATGCCGACACGGTTCATCTCGGCGACGATCTCGCGACCGAAGCCCGACAGACCGCCGTCACGCTCGTAGCAGCCGGTGCCGACCAGGTTCTGGGTGTTGTAGCACATCTGCACGATGCCCACGCCGAGCTGCTTGAAGATCTCCACGTAGCCGATCTGGTCCTCGAACGCATGGGCGTTCTGGAAGCCGAAGAGGATGCCGGTCTTGCCCAGTTCCTTGGCCTTGCGGATGTCGGCGGTGGTGCGTACCGGCATCACCAGGTCGCTGTTCTCGCGAATCAGCTTCTGGCTGGCGGCGATGCTGTTGACGGTGGCCTGGAAGCCTTCCCAGACCGACACGGTGCAGTTGGCGGCGGTCAGCCCACCCTTGCGCATGTCTTCGAACAGTTCGCGGTTCCATTTGGCAATGATCAGCCCGTCGATAACGATGCTGTCGGCGTGTAACTCGGCTGGGCTCATCAGGCTGTCCCCTTTTTAGGCGATTCATGCGCCGAATCGTCTGCCGGCGCTTTGGACCCAGCATATGCCCAGGCCATGTCGGAGCCGGGTGCAAAAACGACAGGGGAATTGCCGAAAGCGTCAATCCGCGACAAAGGGCATCAAGACAGTAGGCTCAAGCACTTATCGTTGTATGACTATTCTTTGCATTCGGCTTGAGACAGAATTGCCGTTGACCGTTCCCCTATCAGCTTCAGGACGCCGTAATGAAATCGATTTTCCTGGCCTTGGCCCTTGTCAGCGTGGGTGTTCATGCGGCCGAAGACACCGACACCTCGCCGTGCGACGCGGTTGCGGACGACCAGCAGACCCTGGAATGCGCCACCTACAACAAAAACACCGCCGATCAGTTGCTCAAGGAAAACTTCCAGGCCTTGCTGGATCGGGTGACGTCGCAATACGCGAGCAAGAAAGCCGAGCAGGCCGATATCACCGCCCGCCTGCAAAAGGCCCAGCAGCTCTGGACCCAGTCGCGCGACGCCGACTGTGCCATCGCGCCGCTGCCGGCCAAGATCGGCAGCAAGCCGTACAACATCGACCTGAACGACTGCCTGGCGAGCAAGAGCGACGAGCGCTCGGAGTTTCTCGAATCGCTGCTGCAGGAATGACGCGCATGGGCAACGACAGGTCGCTGCCCGATCCGGCCTGGCCGTTTGCGGCCAGCGCCTTGACAAGCCCCACGACGAAACTTAACTGATAGGCAGCAACTCACGCCCTGAACTGGCTGTACAGGCGAGTCGATCACGATAATCAGAGGATTTTCGTATGCGCTCACTTTCAGCCATTCCGCTGTATGCCTGCCTTATTTTCATCGCCATCGTGCTGTTCATCGAGATCGGCCGGCGGATCGGCGCGCGCCATCTGGCCGCCGATCCCGAGGGCGCACGCACCGGCATCGGCGCCATCGAAGGCGCGGTGTTCGGCCTGCTGGCGCTGCTGATCGCCTTCACCTTTTCCGGCGCGGCCACGCGCATGGACACCCGGCGCACACTGATCGTCGAGGAAACCAATGCCATAGGCACCGCCTGGCTCCGCCTGGACCTGCTGCCGGCGGCCAGCCAGCCGGCCCTGCGCCAGGCCTTTCGCGACTACCTCGACACGCGCATCGCCTACTACCGCGACCTGAGCAAAATCGACCTGGCCAGCCAGGAAAGCGCCCAGACCAACGCCCTGCAACTGGATATCTGGAAACAGGCGATTACCGGTTTGCAGCAAATGCCGACACCGACTCTGGGCGTCAGCCTGTTGCAGGCGCTCAACGCGATGATCGACATCACCACCACCCGCAGCGTCGCCCTGGAAACCCACCCACCGCTGATCATCTACCTGATGCTGATCGCCCTGACCCAGGTCAGCGCGCTGTTCATCGGCTACGGCATGGCCGGCAGCGTCCGACACAACTGGCTGCATATCTTCGGTTATGCACTGGTGATGGTCTGCGTGCTCTACGTGATCCTCGACTTCGAGTTCCCCAGGCTGGGCATCATCCGGGTCGACCACTTCGACAAGATCATGCTGGACTTGCGTAACAGCATGCATTGATCGGTTTGCAGTCGAGGCAACATCAGGCAAACCTTGTCGTGTTGTCGACTGGATAAAATATAAGTAACCATTCGCTTTTCTTATAAAAAGACTTATATTTCTCCATGAACACGATTCTCTGGACGCGCAAGGCTGTCAAACAGCTGCTGAAAGTCCACATTCAGCATCAGGTTCACATTCGCGATGCAGTGACGATGCTCGGCAACATGCCTGACGTGGGCAACGTGAAGAAACTGACTCAGCACGGCTACGGATATCGAATGCGGGTCGGTCAATACCGAGTCCTGTTCGATTGGGAAGGCACCTTGAAAATCGTCAGCATACAAGAGGTTAAAAAGCGTGATGAACGTACCTACTGACATCCAGATCATCAATGACGCCAACGGCCAGCCTGCCTTCGTGGTGATCCCCTATGCCAGCTACGTCGCGCAGCAGACAGAAGCGGATCTGATTCCCCATGAAGTGGTGAGTCGTATCGTCGATGGCGCGACTCCGATCCGGGCCTGGCGCGAGTATCTGGACCTGACTCAGGATGAAGTTGCCAAACGCATGGGCATCTCGCAACCGGCTTATGCCCAGCAGGAAGCCGTGGCCAAGCCGCGCAAGGCGACACGCGAAAAGATTGCCTTGGCATTCGGCATCAAGGCAGACCAGCTGGAACTCTAGACGTCCCTCCAGCCCAACTCCCCCCAAGGACTCAAATGACTATCTGCGGTATTGAAATCAAGGGCAGCGAAGCCATCTTCGCCCTCGCCAGCCTGCAAGGCGCAAACCCGGAACATGTAGCTGTCGCCATCAAGAAACTCGGCCTGGACGACGATGAGGACGCGGCGGGCGTCAAGGCGTTTGCGGCGCAATTACGGGCGTTTGTCGAGGCCAATGGCATCACGCGGATCGTGATCAAGAAACGTAGCAAGAAAGGCGAATTCGCCGGTGGGCCGATCACCTTCAAGATCGAAGGGATCCTGCAGTTGCTGGATCATTGCGAGGTGACGCTGCTGTCGCCGCAGACCGTCAACGCCCAGCACAAGAAGCACGGCTTCGAATTGCCGGGGACGCTGAACAAGTATCAGCACGAAGCCTACAAGACGGCCTGTGCGGCGCTTTTGAAGCAGTAACACCCGACAGGGACACCGCTAGGCCTTGAGCGCCCGGCGGTCCTCGCGCGGGCACTGGGCAAACCGGGCCCGGTAGCTGCGGGTGAAATACGACGGCGATTCGAACCCGCTGGCAATGCTCACTTCCAGCACGCTCATGTCGGTCTGGCGCAGCAGTTGCCGGGCTTTCTCCAGACGCAGGCCCAGGTAGAAGTTGCTCGGGGTGTCCTTGAGATAGAGGCGGAACAACCGCTCCAATTGCCGCCGCGTGACCTTGATCGACTGCGCCAGCTCCAGGGTGCTCAACGGCGGCTCCATGTGCTGTTCCATCTCGCCGATCACCTGCACCAGCTTTTTGTTGCTGATGCCGTAGCGCGTGGCGATCTGCATGCGCTGGTGATCCTTGCGCGGTCGAATACGCCCGAGCACGAACTGCTCCGAGACCTGGATCGCCAGTTCCGGGCCGTGGGCCTGGCCGATCAGGTCGAGCATCATGTCGATCGACGCCGTACCGCCCGCGCAGGTGATACGCCGGCGGTCGATCTCGAACAGTTCCTGCGTCACTGTCAGCTGTGGATAAGATTCCTTGAACGCCTCCAGGGCTTCCCAGTGCAACGTCACCCGGTGACCTTCAAGCAGGCCGGCCTCGGCCAGTACCACGCTGCCGGTGTCGATCCCACCGAGAGTGACGCCATCGGCATCCAGGCGGCGCAACCAGTGCTGCAGCGCCGAGGTAACGAATTTCAGCGGTTCGAAGCCGGCGACCACCAGCAGGGTCGCGCCCTTCTTCAATGACTCCAGCGCGGCATCGGCGTTGACCGACATGCCGTTGCTCGCCAGCACCGCACCGCCGTCGGCGCTCAACACATGCCAGCGATACAACTCGCCACGAAAGCGATTGGCCACGCGCAGCGGTTCGACCGCCGAGATGAAGCCCATCGCCGAGAAACCCGGCATCAGCAAGAAATAGAGATCCTGGGACATGGAGCGCACTCGCAAGACGGGCAGCGTTGTCGCTGTGATACGCCAGTTCGTCGATGGCGACAAGAGGACGGGTCGCCGCTGTGCAAGAGTCGGTCGCCACAGTGCGTTTTCAGGCATGCCAAGCTGAGTAACTTGAGCATCAACGGCGCATCAGACGCCGGAACCGACAACAACAATCTGCCGAGGAAACCCGCATGAAACGACTGATCAGCCGCTGTGCTCTCGCACTCACCGGCGCCGCACTCTTGAGTACCAGCGTGATGGCCGCCGACCAGGCCTCCTGTCAGAACGTCCGCCTCGGCGTGGTCAACTGGACCGACGTGATCGCCACCAGCGCCATGACCCAGGTGCTGCTCGACGGACTCGGCTACCAGGTAAAACAGACCAGCGCCTCCCAGCAGATCATCTTCGCCGGCATCCGCGACCAGCGCCTGGACCTGTTCCTCGGCTACTGGAACCCGCTGATGACCCAGACCATCACCCCGTTCGTCGACGCCAAACAGGTCAAGGTGCTGGCCGAGCCGAGCCTCAAGGACGCCCGCGCGACTCTGGCCGTGCCCACCTACCTGGCCGACAAGGGCCTCAAGACCTTCGCCGATATCGCCAAATTCCAGAAGGAACTGGGCGGCAAGATCTACGGCATCGAACCGGGCTCGGGGGCCAACACGCAGATCAAGGCAATGATCGCCAAGAACCAGTTCGGCCTCGGCAAGTTCCAGTTGGTGGAGTCCAGCGAGGCCGGCATGCTCGCCGCCGTCGACCGCGCCGTACGACGCAAGGAAGCCGTGGTGTTCTTCGGCTGGGCACCGCACCCGATGAACGTCAACGTGCAGATGACCTACCTCAGTGGCAGCGAAGGCGCCCTGGGGCCGGACGAAGGCATGGCGACAGTCTGGACCGTGACCTCGCCGAACTACGCCGAGCAGTGCCCGAATATCAACCGATTGCTGACCAACCTGACCTTCAGCGCCGCCGACGAAAGCCGGATGATGCAACCGCTGCTCGATCACAAGGATCCCCTCGACTCGGCCCGCCAGTGGCTCAAGGACCACCCGCAGGACAAGGCGCGCTGGCTGCAGGGCGTGACCACCTTCGATGGCCGCCCGGCCGCCGAGAACCTGCAACTGACCAGCCAGTAACCCCGCGCTATCACTCCCCGCAGCCTTGACCGGCTGCGGTGTGAACCACCACGCCTGTAAGGAACCCGCATCATGAACCACGACGTCATCATCACCTGCGCACTCACCGGTGCGGGCGACACCAGCGCCAAGAGCCCGCATGTCCCGGTCACGCCCAAACAGATCGCCGCTGCGGCCGTCGAAGCGGCCAAGGCCGGGGCCACAGTGGTGCACTGCCATGTGCGCAACCCCGAGACCGGCCAGTTCAGCCGCGACGTGGCGCTGTACCGCGAAGTGATGGAGCGCATCCGCGAGGCCGACGTCGACATCATCGTCAACCTCACCGCCGGCATGGGCGGCGACCTGGAGATCGGCGCTGGCGAGAACCCCATGGAGTTCGGTCCCAACACCGACCTGGTCGGTCCGCTGACCCGCCTGGCCCATGTCGAGGAACTGCTGCCGGAAATCTGCACCCTGGATTGCGGCACCCTCAATTTCGGCGACGGCAACACCATTTATGTCTCCACCCCGGCGCAACTGCGTGCCGGTGCCAAGCGCATCCAGGAGTTGGGGGTGAAGGCCGAGCTGGAAATTTTCGACACCGGCCACCTGTGGTTCGCCAAGCAGATGATGAAAGAAGGCTTGCTCGATAACCCGCTGTTCCAGCTGTGCCTGGGCATCCCATGGGGCGCCCCGGCCGACACCACCACCATGAAGGCCATGGTCGACAACCTGCCAGCGGACGCGGTGTGGGCCGGCTTCGGTATCGGTCGCATGCAGATGCCGATGGCCGCACAAGCAGTGCTGCTGGGCGGCAACGTGCGGGTTGGCCTGGAAGACAACCTGTGGCTGGACAAGGGTGTGCTGGCAACCAACGGCCAACTGGTCGAGCGGGCTACGGAAATTCTCAGTCGCCTGGGCGCCCGCGTTCTGACTCCAGCCGAAGGGCGGGCAAAGATGGGGCTGACCCGGCGCGGCTGAGCCACCGAATTCAACTGTAACCGTGGGAGCCGGCTTGCTGGCGATAGCGGCCACATGAACACCCTCGATGTATGGGATGGCCGCCTTCTGCGGATCGCCAGCAAGCCGGCTCCCCATGAGTAACCGCGTACTTCTTCAGGAATTCGTCATGAGCTTTATCACCGACATCAAAACCTTCGCCGCCCTCGGCAGCGGTGTCATCGGCAGCGGCTGGGTCGCCCGCGCCCTCGCCCACGGACTCGACGTGATCGCCTGGGACCCGGCGCCCGGTGCCGAGGCCGCCCTGCGCAAGCGCATCGCCAACGCCTGGGGAGCCCTGGAAAAACAGGGCCTGGCCCCAGGAGCCTCGCAGGACCGACTGCGCTTCGTCGATACCATCGAGGCGTGCGTGAAAGACGCCGACTTCATCCAGGAAAGCGCCCCGGAACGCCTGGAACTGAAACTCGAACTGCATGCCAGGATCAGTGCTGCGGCCAAGCCTGGCGCGCTGATCGGCTCCAGCACCTCGGGTCTGCTGCCCAGCGAGTTCTACGAAGGTGCCACCCACCCGGAACGCTGCGTGGTCGGCCATCCGTTCAACCCGGTGTACCTGCTGCCGCTGGTGGAAGTGGTCGGCGGCAAGCAGACCGCCCCCGAAGCCGTGCAAGCGGCGATCAAGGTCTATGAGTCGCTGGGCATGCGTCCATTGCACGTACGCAAGGAAGTCCCGGGGTTCATCGCCGACCGCCTGCTCGAAGCGCTGTGGCGCGAGGCGCTGCACCTGGTCAACGACGGTGTCGCCAGCACCGGCGAAATCGACGATGCGATCCGTTTCGGCGCCGGGCTGCGCTGGTCGTTCATGGGCACCTTTCTCACCTACACCCTGGCCGGTGGTGACGCCGGCATGCGCCACTTCATGGCTCAGTTCGGCCCGGCGCTACAACTGCCGTGGACCTACCTGCCGGCGCCGGAGCTGACCGACAAGCTGATCGACGATGTGGTCGAGGGCACCCAAGAGCAGTTGGGCAGCCACAGCATTTCGGCGCTGGAGCGCTATCGTGATGATTGTCTGCTGGCGGTACTGGAGGCGGTGAAGAACACCAAGGCCAAACATGGCATGAGTTTCAACGAGTAAGTTCAGTTGCGCTCAGGAGGCCCTCTTCGCGGGCGAGCCCGCGAAGAGTCCCGCCCTGACACACTCCCTCTTCGATCCAACCACCCTCGGGAGCCTTCCTGATGTCCCACCTCACCACCTACACGACCCCCGTCCTCCCGGACTGGGTCGACTACAACGGCCACTTGCGCGACGCCTTCTACCTGCTGATCTTCAGCTACGCCACCGACGCGCTGATGGACCGCCTGGGCCTCGACAGCGACAACCGCGAAGCCACCGGCAGTTCGCTGTTCACCCTGGAACTGCACCTGAACTACCTGCACGAGGTGAAGCTCGGCGCCCAGGTCGAGGTGCACACCCGGATCATCGCCCACGACGCCAAGCGCCTGCACCTCTACCACAGCCTGCACCTGGTCGGCGGCGACAAGGAACTGGCCGGCAACGAGCAGATGCTGCTCCACGTCGACCTTGCCGGACCACGCTCGGCACCGTTCAGCGAGGCCGTGCTGGAACGCCTGCAGAGCCTGCTCGATGAACAGCGCGAACTGCCACCCCCGGAGTACATCGGCCGGGTGATCGGGCTACCGGAAAAAAAATAACCACAACCGAAAAGGGGCTCACCGTGAACACCGTCGCCGCGTTTGCCGACTTCCGCCATTATCCCCTGATCAGCGCCCTGACAACCGTGCAACTGCTGGCGGACCAGGTTCGGGTGATCTGGGCCGATGGCCGGATCAGTCCATTTCATCACCCCTGGCTGCGGGACAACTGCCCGTGTCCGCAGTGCGTGTATACGGTGACCCGCGAGCAGTTGCTGGAGATCGTCGATGTGTCCGAGGACCTGGCACCGACGGCCGTGCGTATCGACGAATCAGGCTGCCTGTGCATCGATTGGCAGGATGGCCATGCCAGCCGCTTCGATCCGGGCTGGCTGCGGGCCCACGCCTACGATGTCGCCTCACGTGCCGAACGCCAGGCCGGCAGGCCGAAAAGCCGCGTGTGGGACAGTGCCCTGGAACTGCCGACATTCGATTACGCCGACCTCAAGGCTGACCCGCAGGTACTGCTGCAATGGCTGCTGGCCCTGCGCGACGTCGGCTTGACCCAGGTGCGTGGCGTACCCACCGAACCCGGTGCACTGGCAGAGGTGGCCAAGCTGATCTCGTTCATCCGCCAGACCAACTTCGGCGTGTTGTTCAACGTGCAGTCCAAGGCCGACGCCGACAGCAACGCCTACACCGCCTTCAACCTGCCGCTGCACACCGACCTGCCGACCCGCGAACTGCAACCGGGGCTGCAGTTCCTGCATTGCCTGGTCAACGATGCCGTGGGTGGCGAAAGCATCTTCGTCGACGGTTTCGCGATCGCCGGGGCGCTGCGCCGGGAAGATCCGCCAGCCTTCCGGGCACTGAGCGAGATTCCCGTGGAGTTTCGCAACAAGGACCGCCACAGTGACTACCGCTGCCTGGCGCCGGTGATTGCGCTGGATAGACTCGGCCAGGTCAGCGAGGTGCGCATGGCGAACTTCCTGCGTGGGCCGTTCGATGCGCCCGAAGCGCAGATGCCGGTGTTGTATGGCGCCTACCGGCGCTTTATCGCCATGACCCGCGAGGCGCGCTTTCGCGTGGTGCGGCGACTCGATCCGGGCCAGTTATGGTGCTTCGACAACCGCCGCACGCTGCACGCGCGCAATGCCTTCGATCCGGCCAGCGGCGCGCGGCACTTCCAGGGCTGCTATGTCGACCGGGATGAACTGCTGTCGCGCATCCTGGTGTTGCAGCGCGGGCCGGCCTGACGCATTCGCGGCGATGCGGCGATGCGGCGAAGAACGATAACGCGGAACCACCCGAATACACCGCTGAAAAACAGGCAAAAAAAACCCCGATCAAGCCGTGACAGGATCGAGGTGAGAGAGTGTCTTCAGCAGTGGCGTCGAGAAGGTGACCAAACCGTCGACTGGCCTAGCTGGAAGCCAGTCTGCCGGTTCATCCGGGCCCCGACTTTGCCGAAAACGACATGTTCATAGGCATCCATGACATCGTGACAATCTGTCCTTGCCGACACTCCCATGGCCTACCAGAATCGAGACACGAACAGCCCTGAATAGGAAAAGCGCCATGATGTACGCAGATCTGATTGACCAGGAAGACCTGTTGGGCCAACTCAAGTCCCTCGGCCTGCAAGTACCCGGCGGCGTCACCGCCGAGCAGGCGTGCGAACATGCGGTACGGGGCCTGGACGATGCCCGTGCCTATGCGCTGCGCAAGATGGTCAAGGACATGTACACCAGCAGCGCGACGATCCTGCCGGCCGTGCGCCAGGCCATCGACAAGCAACTGCTGCCGGCCCTGGCCGAATACCAGCAGCAAAGACGCGCCTGACCCGTCCTGCTTCTGATGAGAACATGGCCAATCTGGCACAGGCCAGTAGGCATGACTGCCACAACGCCTTCGGCTTCGAGGAAACCGAGGGTGTGGTGCAGTTAAGACAGCGTCTCCCAGGAAAGCCTCTCTAAAGACGCCTTGTGGCGAGTGGGCTGGCCCACGCTGGACTGCACGGCAGTCCCAGCCCCGCAGAACACGTCCTGTCAGGGAGCAGGCGTTCTTCGGGTTACGCCCGCCAAGCGATCGAGCACGAGCAAGCTCGCTCGCCACAGAGGGCACGCCGCGCCATCTTTAGAGACGCACACTGGCAAAGGTCGACTCGTTGCGTGCCTGACTCAGTGCCGACATCGGCCCGGACAGCGGCGCCAGCACCAGCGCCTGCGGAATCGGCATCATCGCCACCTGCTGGGCGGTGTTGGAACCGACGCGCTCGTCACGCGGCGGAATACCGAAGTACTCGCGGTAGCACTTGGAGAAGTGCGGCGTGGAGACGAAACCGCAGACCGAGGCCACCTCGATGATCGACATCGGCGTCTGCTTGAGCAGTTGCCGTGCACGGATCAGCCGCAGCTTGAGGTAGTAGCGCGACGGCGAGCAGTGCAGGTATTTCTGGAACAGTCGCTCCAGTTGCCGGCGGGACACGGCAACATAGACCGCCAGCTCGTCGAGGTCGATCGGCTCTTCCAGGTTGGCCTCCATCAGCGCGACGATTTCCTGCAGTTTCGGCTGGTTGGTGCCGAGCATGTGCTTGAGCGGCACACGCTGGTGATCCTGCTCGTTGCGGATACGTTCATAGACGAACATCTCGGAGATCGCTGCCGACAGTTCACGCCCGTGATCACGGCTGATCAGGTGCAGCATCATGTCCAGCGGCGCAGTACCGCCAGAACTGGTGAAGCGGTTGCGGTCGAGGGTGAACAGCCGGGTGCTCATGGCCACCCGGGGGAAGGCTTCCTGCATCGCCGCCAGACATTCCCAGTGCACGCTGCAATCGAAACCGTCGAGCAGACCGGCACAGGCCAGGGCCCAACTGCCGGTGCACACTGCACCCAGGCGGCGGGACTGGCGGGCCTGGCTCTGCAACCAGGAGACGTGGTCGCGGGTGACGGTGCGTTGGATACCGATGCCGCCACAGACGATCACGGTGTCCATCGCCGGGGCCTTGTGCATCGCCGCGTCAGGGGTGATCTGCAGACCGTCGCTGGCCCAGACCTGTCCACCGTCGACACTCAGGGTAGTCCAGCGATACAGCTCTCGACCGGACAACTGGTTGGCCATCCGCAGCGGTTCGACTGCGGAGGCCAGGGAAATGAGAGTGAAATTATCCAACAGCAGGAAGCCGATGGACTGAGGCGCACGGTTCTGAGGCTGAGCCCCGGAGTTGAACGACGTCATCGCGATATCTCCTCACACAAAGCGGGTGATGGCCTCAGGCGGAGGCTCTTGTTATTGCCCTTGTCCAAGTGGGAAAAGGCGCTTTGCTTTGACAGAGCAATTGCCATGCCTAAATTTGAATATGCATTCAATAACTCCTGAAAACGACATGACAGCGTGTCTGAATAGCCCTTGCAGGGAGTACGGGTTATCCGCATGGGAGTCTTCGGCAGACGGCTTGCACCCGGGAGTTGAGCAGATCGGTAGCACTTGTGTTTCGGGGCTGGAGAGCGCCGTGGGGGAGTGTCACCGCAGGTACGGAAGAAGAGGTTTGAGAGGCGTTGCCGACGAAGTGGGCGGCAACGCTCGGTTATCTGTTTGCGACGCGCCAAAAGGTGGCGCATGGGAGGATGTGTGGGCGATTAGTGCACAGTATTTGAGGTTCTCAGCACTCCACCGTGCTGACCGCCAACCCACCCCGCGAAGTTTCCTTGTACTTGTCATGCATGTCGGCGCCCGTATCACGCATGGTGCGGATCACCCGGTCGAGGGAGATGAAGTGCTGGCCGTCGCCACGCAGGGCCATCTGCGCCGCGTTGATCGCCTTCACCGCGGCAATCGCGTTGCGCTCGATGCACGGCACCTGCACCAGGCCGCCAACCGGATCGCAGGTCAGCCCGAGGTTGTGCTCAAGGCCGATTTCGGCGGCGTTGCACAATTGCTCGGGGGTCGCCCCAAGAATCTCGGCCAGACCGGCAGCAGCCATCGCGCAAGCCGAGCCGACCTCGCCCTGGCAGCCGACTTCGGCCCCGGAGATCGACGCATTCTTCTTGCACAGGATGCCGACCGAGGCCGCCCCGAGGAAGAAGTCGACGACATTGGCGTCGGTCACTGCCTCGCTGAATTTCATGAAGTAGTGCAGCACCGCCGGGATGATCCCCGCCGCGCCATTGGTCGGTGCCGTGACCATCCGCCCGCCGGCAGCGTTCTCTTCGTTGACGGCCAGGGCGAACAGGTTGACCCACTCCATCGCGCTCAGGGTCGAGCCGATCACGTTCGGCTTGTTCAGTTCCTGCAGGCTGCGGTGCAGCTTGGCCGCCCGCCGCCGTACGTTCAGCCCGCCAGGCAGGATGCCTTCGTGCTGCAGGCCGTGTTCGACACATGACTGCATGGCCCGCCAGAGCTTCATCAGACCGCTGCGGATCTCGTCCTCCGAACGCCATACCCGTTCGTTGGCCATCATCAGTTCGGCCACCCGCAGGTTGTGCTTGCGGCACAAGTCCAGCAGCTCGACCGCACTGGAGAATTCATAAGGCAGCACGGTGCGGTCCATGTCCGCGACACCACTGGCCGCCTGCGCTTCGTCGACGACAAAACCGCCACCCACTGAATAGTAGGTGTCGCGATGCAGCTCGCCGTGATCACCGAAGACCACCAGGCTCATGGCATTGGGGTGGAATGGCAGGTTTTCCTCGAGCAGCAGCATGTCCCGCGACCAGATAAAAGGCACCGGCAGTCGATTGTCGAGCAGCAGGGTGTCGGTTTCGCGCAGGGTGGCGATGCGCAAGCCGATCTGCGACGGGTCAATCGCGTCCGGCCATTCGCCCATCAGGCCCATGATCACGGCCGTGTCGCTGCCGTGGCCGATGCCGGTGGCCGACAGCGAGCCGTACAGCCGCACCTCGACCCGCCGGACCTGCTCCAGCAGGCCACGCTCGCGCAGCCCCTGTACGAACAACGCCGCTGCCCGCATGGGTCCCACGGTATGGGAGCTGGAAGGGCCGATGCCGATCTTGAACAGGTCAAACACACTGATTGCCATGACTGCGAGGTCCTCTGAATACGGGTTCCGGGTGGCCAGGCGCCCGGTGGCGCAGATGCTACGCTGACTGCGCGATCTGTCGGAATGAAAACATCATCAGCCTTTTGAAACCGCGCTCGACGTCTCGCACCGACGCAATCTTGTCCAACAACGCCAGACGCCGTCGACAGGCTTTTTTCAGCACTTTTTTGCGTTCACGGGACAGAAAAAACCGCTGAAAAGTCTGTAAGCGACCTCATCGACACTGGATGCGACCCCCCCTGTACTGGATACGACGCACCCCGTAGGCGACATTTTCAGGCTGGTACATGATCAAACCCGACTCGATTGCAAGGCACCGGGTAGAGCTGTCCTCGACGCCTCCAACCGCAACAGAACAATTAAGTGCAATCGTCCCCTTGGACACTGCCAAAAAGAAACCGATAGGAGTCCACCCCGATGAAAGGTTCCCCCTCGTTGTTGTTGGCCGCCATGCTGAGTCTCCCGATGCTGGCCCAGGCCGCCGAACCGGCACAGTGCAGTACCGTGAACTTCTCCGACGTCGGCTGGACCGACATTACCGCGACCACCGCGACCACCAGCGTGGTCCTCAACGCCCTTGGCTACAAGACCAAGACCACGATGATTTCCGTGCCCGTGACCTACAAGTCCCTGGCCGACGGCAAGAACATGGACGTGTTCCTCGGCAACTGGATGCCGACCATGGAAAACGACATCAAGGCCTACCGTGATGCCGGCACCGTGGAAACCGTGCGCACCAACCTCAAAGGCGCCAAGTACACGCTCGCCGTTCCCCAGGCGCTGTATGACAAGGGCCTGCACGACTTCGCCGATATCGCCAAGTTCAAGAAGGAACTGGACGGCAAGATCTACGGCATCGAGCCGGGCAACGACGGCAACCGCCTGATCCAGAGCATGATCGACAAGAACGCCTTCGGCCTCAAGGACGCCGGCTTCAAGGTGGTCGAATCCAGCGAGGCGGGCATGCTCTCGCAGGTCGACCGCGCCCAGAAACGCGACACCGCCGTGGTCTTCCTCGGTTGGGCGCCGCATCCGATGAACAAGCGCTTCAAGATCCAGTACCTGACCGGCGGCGACGACTTCTTCGGCCCGGACTTCGGTGCCGCCACCGTCCTGACCAACACCCGCAAGGGCTACACCCAGGAATGCAGCAACGTCGGCCAGTTGCTGAAGAACCTGGAATTCACCGTCGATATGGAAAGCTCGCTGATGGGCAACATTCTCGACGACAAGATGAAACCGGAAGCCGCAGCCAAGGCCTGGCTGCAGAAAAACCCACAGGTACTCGATACCTGGCTGGCTGGCGTGACCACCATTGACGGTAAACCCGGCCTGGAAGCCGTGAAAGCCAAGCTCGCGCAATAACCGTCGACTCCGGGCGGGTCCGCCCGCCCGGAAAGGCATTTATTTCCCTGCATGTGGACGTTCGATACCATGCTGACTGAACACAAGATTCCCCTGGGCCAGTACATCGCCGCCTTCGTCGAATGGTTGACCAAACATGGTGCCAACTACTTCGATGCGATCGCTTCGACACTGGAAACGATGATCCACGGCGTGACGTTTGCGCTGGCCTGGTTCAATCCGCTGGCATTGATCGCGCTGATCGCACTGATCGCCCACCTGATCCAGCGCAAGTGGGGCCTGACCGCCTTCGTGATCGCCTCCTTCCTGCTGATCCTCAACCTGGGGTACTGGCAGGAAACCATGGAAACCCTCGCCCAGGTGATGTTCGCCACCCTGGTCTGCGTGATTATCGGTGTGCCGCTGGGCATCGTCGCCGCGCATAAACCGATGTTCTATACCGTGATGCGTCCGGTCCTCGACCTGATGCAGACCGTACCGACCTTCGTGTACCTCATTCCAACCCTGACCCTTTTCGGCCTGGGCGTCGTCCCCGGCCTGATCTCCACCGTGGTGTTCGCCATCGCCGCGCCGATCCGCCTGACCTACCTGGGCATCCAGGATGTCCCCCAGGAACTGCTGGACGCCGGCAAGGCCTTCGGCTGCTCGCGCCGCCAGTTGCTGTCGCGGATCGAACTGCCCCATGCGATGCCGAGCATCGCTGCCGGTATCACCCAATGCATCATGCTGTCGCTGTCGATGGTGGTCATCGCCGCCCTGGTGGGTGCCGACGGTCTGGGCAAACCCGTGGTCAACGCACTGAACACCGCCGATATCGCCCTGGGCTTCGAAGCAGGTCTTGCGATCGTACTGCTGGCAATCATGCTCGACCGTATCTGCAAACAACCCGACGCACAGGTAAGGGGTGACGCATGAGCATCATTCGCTTCGACAAGGTAGACGTTATCTTCTCCAAGAACCCGCGTGAGGCGCTGGCGTTGCTGGACCAGGGCCTCAAGCGGGAAGAAATCCTCAAGAAAACCGGCCAGATCGTCGGTGTCGAGAATGCCAGCCTGGAAATCGAGAAAGGCGAGATCTGCGTGCTGATGGGCCTCTCCGGCTCCGGCAAATCCAGCCTGCTGCGCTGCATCAACGGCCTGAACACCGTCAGCCGTGGACAGTTGTTCGTCGAGCACGAAGGTCGGCAGATCGATATCGCCTCCTGCACGCCCGCCGAACTGAAGATGATGCGTACCAAGCGCATCGCCATGGTGTTCCAGAAATTCGCCCTGATGCCCTGGCTGACGGTGCGTGAAAACATCAGCTTCGGCCTGGAGATGCAGGGTCGTCCGGAAAAGGAACGGCGCAAGCTGGTGGACGAGAAGCTGGAACTGGTGGGCCTGACGCAATGGCGCAACAAGAAGCCCGACGAACTGTCCGGCGGCATGCAGCAGCGGGTCGGCCTGGCCCGTGCTCTGGCGATGGACGCTGACATCCTGCTGATGGACGAACCGTTCTCGGCCCTCGACCCACTGATTCGCCAGGGCCTGCAGGACGAACTGCTGACCCTGCAGAACAAGCTGGCGAAAACCATCGTGTTCGTCAGCCACGACCTCGATGAAGCGCTCAAACTGGGTAGCCGCATCGCGATCATGAAGGACGGCCGGATCATTCAGTACAGCAAGCCCGAGGAAATCGTGCTCAATCCGGCGGACGAATACGTACGGACCTTCGTCGCCCACACCAACCCGCTCAACGTCCTCTGCGGACGCAGCCTGATGCGCAGCCTGGACAACTGCAAGCGCGTCAATGGTTCGGTGTGCATCGACCCGGGTGGCGACTCGTGGATCGACCTGGCCGAAGGCAACACCATCAAGGGTGCCCGCCAGAACGGTTCCAGCCTCAGCCTGCAGAGCTGGGTCCAGGGCCAGGCGGTAGAAAGCCTGGCACGGACCCCGACCCTGGTGGACTCCAACATCGGCATGCGCGATGCCTTGCAGATCCGTTACCAGACCGGCAACAAGCTGGTGCTGCACGAGAACAACAAGGTGGTGGGGATTCTGGGCGACAGCGAGCTGTATCACGCCTTGCTGGGCAAGAACCTGGGCTAAGAGACACAAACAAGAACGCCGCGAGCATCTCGCGGCGTTCTTGTTTGTGGGCCACCCAAAACGACCCACCCCGTACTGCAGGAGCCGGGCTTGCCCGCGAAAGCGCACTTTCGGGCAACGCAAGGCTGACGGGCCTATTCGCGGGCAAGTCCGGCGCCTACAGGGTCAGGGACAGGCCGAGGGGTGGTGTCAGGCGATGATGAGCAGGAGTGGGCGGTGCAACGAGTGCACCGCGCAAACCTCAGCTATAAACCCGGCCCAGGAGCTGCCGATGGCTTTCGAACTGATCGAGCACATCACGGGTGATCTGCTCTTGTGTGAAGCCCATCAGGTCGTATTCCTGGCTACCGTTGTGCAAGTACACCTCGGCGCGATAGTAACGAGCCCGTACTTCGCTCTCGCCACCCTCGACCTGCGCCGATTCACTCGGCGCTGCCAGGTAGCCATCCAGACTCACTTCATAGACGAAGGGATTGCCCTCCTCCATTTCCACCCGCAGGCCAATCAGGCTCCTGGACTTGCCCAGTTGCGTCTGTACCGTCAGGCCCAGTTGCCGCAGTTGCACCGCCGCCTCTTCCAACGCCGGGCTGATCTGCTTGTCCATGTAGCGCTGGACGATCGCCTGGGTCGGTTGCAGGTCCAGCAGGCTCAGGCGCTCGCTGAAACCACGACGCCCGCGGGCTGCCAGTTCGGCCTGTTCTTCTTCGATCTGTACGTCCTGGCGCATGGCCTTGTGCAAGCCGAACATGAAGAACACCAGCACCACCGAGAACGGCAGGCCGGCCAGCACCACCATGGTCTGCATCGCCTCGAAGTTACCGGCGAACAGCAGGCCGATGGTCACCAGGGTGATCACCGCCGACCAGAAGATCCGCAGCCAGTGTGGAGCGTCCTCGTCGACCTGCCCCCCGGTGCACGACAGGTTGGCCATCATCACCGCGCCAGAGTCCGCCGGCGTCAGGAACAAGACGAAGCCGACGAAGATCGACACACCAATCACCACCTTGGACGCCGGGTAGTGGTCGAGCAACTGGTAGATCGCCATCGACGGCTGCTCCAGCGCAGTTTTCCCCAACTCCACGGCGCCATGGTTCATCACCAGGTCCAGGGCCGAGTTGCCGAAGATCGACAGCCACGCCAGGGTGAAGCCCAGCGGGATCAGCAGCACGCCGGCGACCAGTTCACGCACGGTACGGCCACGGGAAATACGCGCGATGAACATGCCCACGAAAGGTGCCCAGGAGATCCACCAGGCCCAGTAGAACAAGGTCCACAGGCCGAGCCAGCGGTCGGACTTCTCGGCGTTGTTTTCATAGACGTAGAGATCGAAAGTCTTGAGCACCGCACCGTTGAGATAGTCACCGATGTTCTGCACGAAACCGTTGAGCAGGTGCAGGGTCGGGCCGAACAGCAGCACGAAGATCAGCAGGCCGCTGAACAGCACGATGTTCAGGTTGGACAGCCGACGAATGCCGTTCTCCACACCCGACACGGCAGCGATGGTCGCCACGGTACTCATGACGATGATCACGATCAGCAGGTTGGTGTTGCTGTGCTGCATGCCGAACAGGCTTTCCAGGCCGGAAGACACCTGCATCGCGCCGATACCAAGGTTGGTGACCAACCCCAGCAGGGTGACGAACATGCCGAAGCCGTCCACCGCGTGCCCGGCGGCGCCCTTGACCCAACGCTCGCCCGCCAGCGGGTACAGCGTCGAACGCAGGGCCAGCGGCTGGTTGTGCCGGTAGGCGAAGTACGCCACCGCCAGGCCTACCAGGGCGTAGATCGCCCAGCCGTGCAGGCCCCAGTGCAGGAACGTCAGTTGCAGCGCCTGGCGTGCGACCTCGTTGCTGCCGGGTGTGCCCTCTGGCGGGTTGAAGAAGTGGTCCAGCGGCTCGGAAGCACCGAAGTACAACAGCGAGATGCCGATCCCCGAGGAGAACAGCATGCCCGCCCAGGCGCCGTAGCTGAAGTCCGGGGTGTCCTGCCTGGAGCCCAGTTTCAGCTTGCCGTAGGAAGAGAACGCCAGCCCGATGACGAACACCAGGTAGGCGGCGATGACCACCATGTAGTACCAGCCAAAGCTGCGCGACAACCAGGCCTGGGCCACGCCGAGCAGTTTGCCGGCCTCTTGCGGGGCGATGATCAGAACGGCAGTCAGCAGCAGTATCAGTGCGGTCGAGGTGTAGAACACCCAACCGTTGACCCGGACCTTTTCGGCGGGCGTTTTTATAAGAGAGGCAGAACTCATTGCACAGATGCTCCAGGCAGTGCGAGAGAAAGACACAAGGCAACACGGGACCCGACCAATCGGTTAGTGGGCAGCCGACCAGCGGGTGATATAAAGACACCCCGAAAAAAACCGATCCTGCGGGGATTGCGCCTGAACCGGCACGCAAGGCCTCTGGGCAGAAACGTCGCCGCGCTGCCAGATATCTTTCGTGCCGGTCCGCAATATCCGTCTTCGCCCGCGCAGAGTGTCTGCCCCGCAGGTCTGGTATTTTTCGGAGGTCGTTTTTCCGTCAGCTACCTGTAGGAAATACCTGTAGGCAGCGACGATTTGTCGCAGAGCTTATTCTTTGTTGATTGAACGTTCAATCAAAACAAAATAGACTGGTCCGCAGGCCGGTAGCCGTTTCACGTCTGTCGGCGGGCCTAAGGAGAGATGCACGATGCCCAAGGTCGGTATGCAACCCATACGCCGCCAACAATTGATCGAAGCCACGTTGATGGCAGTCGATCAGGTCGGAATGGGGGATGCCAGCATTGCGCTGATCGCCCGTCTGGCCGGTGTCTCGAATGGCATCATCAGTCATTACTTTCAGGACAAGAACGGCCTGATCGCTGCCACGATGCAGTACCTGATGAATGTCCTGAGCGAGAGTGTCGCCGCGCGCCGCCAGGCGCTGACAGATGGCAGCCCACGGGCGCATCTGCAGGTGATCATCGAAGGCAACTTCGACGCCAGCCAGGTCAATGGCCCTGCAATGAAAACCTGGCTGGCCTTCTGGGCCACCAGCATGCACCACCCGTCTTTGCACAGGTTGCAGCGGATCAACGATCACCGTCTGTATTCCAACCTGTGTTACCAGTTCCGTCGCGTCCTGCCGGCCTCAACGGCACGCAGCGCGGCAAGGGGACTGGCAGCGTTGATCGACGGTTTGTGGTTGCGCGGCGCGTTGTCGGGAGACGCTTTCGACACCGCGCAGGCGCAACGGATCGCTTACGAATACATGGATTTGCAACTGGCGAAACAGGAGCACTAGAGCACAGAGAACCGCTCGGTCCCTGAACGACTGCCCATCGGCGTTGCCATAGTTTCATGGCGCGTCCGGCGGTTAACGCCCACCACTCATGCACTTGCGAGGACACTATGGCCCGTTTCGAACTGCAAAAACTCTACATTGACGGCGGCTACACCGATGCTGGCAGCGATGCCACGTTCGATGCCATCAACCCGGCTAACGGTGAAGTTCTCGCCAAAGTGCAGCGTGCGACCAGGGAAGACGTTGAACGCGCCGTGGTCAGTGCCGAAAAGGGCCAGAAGATCTGGGCGGCCATGACCGCCATGGAGCGTTCGCGCATCCTGCGTCGCGCCGTAGAGATCCTGCGTGAACGCAACGACGAACTGGCCGCGCTGGAAACCCTGGACACCGGCAAGGCCTATTCCGAAACCCGCTATGTCGACATCGTTACGGGTGCCGATGTGCTCGAATACTACGCAGGCCTGGTGCCGGCGATCGAAGGCGAGCAGATCCCGCTGCGTACCACCTCGTTCGTCTACACCCGCCGCGAGCCGCTGGGCGTGGTCGCCGGTATCGGCGCATGGAACTACCCGATCCAGATCGCCCTGTGGAAATCCGCCCCGGCCCTGGCCGCCGGCAACGCGATGATCTTCAAGCCGAGCGAAGTCACTTCGCTGACCACCCTGAAACTGGCCGAGATCTACACCGAGGCCGGCCTGCCGGCAGGTGTGTTCAACGTCCTGACCGGCAGCGGCCGTGAAGTCGGCACCTGGCTGACCGAGCACCCGCGCATCGAGAAAGTCTCCTTCACCGGCGGCACCGACACCGGCAAGAAGGTCATGGCCAGTGCCTCAAGCTCGTCGCTCAAGGACGTGACCATGGAACTGGGCGGCAAGTCGCCGCTGATCATCTTCGATGACGCCGACCTGGATCGCGCCGCCGACACCGCGATGATGGCCAACTTCTACAGCTCCGGCCAGGTATGCACCAACGGCACCCGCGTGTTTGTACCGAGCCACCTGAAAGCCGCCTTCGAAGCCAAGATCGTCGAGCGCGTGGCACGCATTCGCGTCGGCAACCCGCAAGACGAGAACACCAACTTCGGTCCGCTGGTCAGCTTCGCCCACATGGAAAGCGTGCTGGGCTACATCGCCAAGGGCAAGGAAGAAGGTGCCCGCCTGCTGTGTGGCGGCGAGCGCCTGGGTGGCGAGTTCGCCAACGGTGCCTACGTGGCGCCAACCGTGTTCACCGACTGCACCGATGACATGACCATCGTGCGCGAGGAAATCTTCGGCCCGGTGATGAGCATCCTCACCTACGAGACCGAGGAAGAAGTGATCCGTCGCGCCAATGACACCGACTTCGGCCTGGCCGCTGGCCTGGTGACCCGCGATCTGAACCGCGCCCACCGCGTGATTCATCAGCTCGAAGCCGGTATCTGCTGGATCAACGCCTGGGGCGAATCCGACGCGAAGATGCCGGTCGGCGGCTACAAGCAGTCGGGTGTGGGCCGTGAGAACGGCATCAGCTCGCTGAACAACTTCACCCGAATCAAATCGGTTCAGGTCGAACTGGGCGACTACGTCTCGGTGTTCTAAGCCCGAGTTCTGTCTTGCCCGTGAGGCCGTCTTCGCGGGCAAGCCCTGCTCCTACAGGGGCGGCGGTGTACGCATGATCGATGTACGCCATCGTCCTGTAGGAGCGCAGGTCTTGCCCGCGAAAGGGTGCACCACACCCGCCACGGCCCACCCTGACCCACTTCAACAGAGGGAGTGCATTTCATGTCCCAAGAATACGACTACATCATCGTTGGCGCCGGTTCGGCCGGTAACACTATCGCCACCCGCCTGACCGAAGACGAAGGCGTCACCGTTCTGCTGCTCGAAGCCGGCGGCCCCGACTACCGCTTCGACTTCCGCACCCAGATGCCCGCCGCCCTGGCCTTCCCGCTGCAGGGCCGGCGCTACAACTGGGCCTACGAGACCGACCCGGAGCCACACATGGACGGTCGCCGCATGGAATGCGGGCGCGGCAAGGGCCTGGGCGGCTCCTCGCTGATCAACGGCATGTGCTACATCCGCGGCAATGCCATGGACTACGACGGCTGGGCCAAGCTGCCGGGTCTCGAAGACTGGAGCTACCTGGACTGCCTGCCGTACTTTCGCAAGGCGGAAACCCGTGACATCGGCCCCAACGACTACCACGGCGGCGAAGGCCCGGTACGGGTGACCACACCCAAGGCCGGCAACAACCCGCTGTTCCACGCCATGGTCGAGGCCGGTGTGCAGGCCGGCTACCCGCGTACCGAAGACCTCAACGGCTATCAGCAGGAAGGTTTCGGTCCGATGGACCGTACCGTGACGCCGAACGGCCGTCGTTCCAGCACCGCCCGTGGCTACCTGGACATCGCCAAGAAGCGTTCGACCCTGACCATCGTCACCCACGCCCTGACCGACAAGGTCCTGTTCGAGGGCAAGCGTGCAATCGGCGTGCGTTACCTGGTGGGCTCGGCCGAAGAGCGCGTCGAAGCCCGCGCACGCAAGGAAGTCATCGTCTGCAGCGGCGCGATCGCCTCGCCACAATTGCTGCAGCGCTCCGGCGTCGGCCCGCGCAAACTGCTGGAAAGCCTGGATATCCCGGTGGTACATGACCTGCCGGGCGTTGGTGAGAACCTGCAGGATCACCTCGAGCTGTACCTGCAATACGCCTGTACCCAGCCGGTGTCGCTGTACCCTTCGCTGCTGTGGTGGAATCAGCCGGCCATCGGTGCCGAATGGCTGTTCAACGGCACCGGGATCGGCGCCAGCAACCAGTTCGAAGCTGGCGGTTTCATCCGTACCCGCGAAGAGTTCGAGTGGCCGAACATCCAGTATCACTTCCTGCCGGTGGCCATCAACTACAACGGCAGTAACGGTGTGAAGGAACACGGCTTCCAGGCGCACATGGGCTCGATGCGTTCACCGAGCCGTGGCCGCGTGCAGCTCAAGTCCAAGGACCCACGCCAGCACCCGAGCATCCTGTTCAACTATATGGCCACCGAGCAGGACTGGCAGGAGTTCCGCGACGGTATCCGCCTGACCCGCGAGATCATGGCGCAGCCGGCACTGGATGCCTACCGCGGTCGCGAGATCAGCCCGGGGATCGAGGTGCAGACCGACGAGCAACTGGACCAGTTCATCCGCGAGCACGCCGAGACCGCGTTCCACCCGTCCTGCTCGTGCAAGATGGGCACCGACGAGATGGCGGTGGTTGATGGTCAGGGCCGTGTCCATGGCATGCAGGGTCTGCGGGTGGTCGATGCGTCGATCATGCCGATCATCACCACCGGCAACCTGAACGCGCCGACGATCATGATCGCCGAGAAAATCGCCGACAAGATCCGTGGCCGCCAACCGTTGCCGCGCAGCACCGCGCCTTACCACGTTGCGGGTGATGCGCCAGCGCGTGGCAAGCCGTTGCGTGAAGTGAGCCGTACCGCGCAGTAAGTCACTTCCCTCCTGGTGGGGGCTTGCTGGGCTGGATGGCCGCCTTGGGCGGATCGCCAGCAAGCCGGCTCCCACAGAATTTTGTGTCGTTCGCAGCATTGGCCTCCGACACAAATCCTGTGGGAACGGGCCGAGCGTTGCTCCGCCTGCCCGCCCATAGGCCCGCAAGGCCTACGCAAACCCTGAAATCCCCCGGCATTTTGTTTCACCGACTGGATTGCGCGCGCCTGACGCCGCACTATGAGGCAACTGGCGCGATGCGCCCCTCACCGATATTTCCAGGGAGGTTTCCTCATGTTCGACTTCCACCCCCAGCTCAAGCAGCACTTCGCTGCCTTGCGCACCGGGGCCGAATTCTTTTCGTTGCGCTACGTTCGGCAATCGGGCCAATATCTGTCGGTACGCAAGAACGTCCCGGAGCCACCCAGCCTGAGCCGCGACGAAGGTGCAATGCTGACCGTGCGGGTCAATGGCGTCGAAGCCTATGCCGCCACCAACGACCTCTCGCGCCAGGGCCTGCAGGCCGCGCTGCAACGGGCCGAGGAACAGGCACGGCGGATCGCTCCGCACGCCCTGCTCGACCTGCGCCAGCAAGCCGTTTCCACTGAGCGGGGCGATTACTGCTCGCCACAACTCGCACAGCCGTTCCCGGCGCTGAGCGACTGCTATGGGTTGCTGGCCGCCGAGTCCGCTGCTGTGCCCAGGGACGAACGCCTGGTCAACTGGGAAGTCAGCCTCGGTGTCAGTCACGTCGAGCAGATCTACCTCAACAGTGCCGGCGCCGAACTGCGCCAGGCCCAACGCTTCGTGTTCCCGGGTCTGAGCGTCACCGCCTTCGACGGCACGGACAGCCAGACCCGCACCCTGGGTCGGGAGAACTTCGGCCAACAGGGCGGCGCCGAGGTACTCGGTCGCTCGGGCCTGATCGGCGCCGGGGCGCTGGTCGCCGACCAGGCCCTGCAACTGCTGCTGGCGCCCAATACCCCAGCGGGGCCGCGCGATCTGCTGCTGATGCCGGACCAGATGACCCTGCAGATCCACGAGTCCATCGGCCATCCGCTGGAACTGGACCGCATCCTCGGCGACGAGCGCAATTACGCCGGTACCAGCTTCGTCCAGGCCAGTGATTTCGGTCACCTGCAATATGGCTCCAGCCTGCTCAACGTGACCTTCGACCCACAGATCCCCGAGCAGTTGGCCAGCTACGCCCATGACGACGACGGCAGCGCCGCCCACAAGCAGTTCCTGATCCGCGAGGGACTGCTGCTGCGACCGCTGGGCGGGGCACTGTCGCAGTTCCGGGCGAATCTGCAAGGGGTCGCCAACAGCCGCGCCAGCAGCTGGAATCGGCCACCGATCGATCGCATGGCGAACCTGAACATTGAGCCGGGCGACCGCTCGTTCGAGCAACTGGTCGGCGGTATCGAACACGGCATTCTGATGTCGACCAACCGTTCGTGGTCCATCGACGATGCCCGCAACAAGTTCCAGTTCGGCTGCGAATGGGGCCAGTTGATCGAAAACGGTGAACTCAAGGGCGTGGTCAAGAACCCCAACTACCGGGGCATTTCCTCACAGTTCTGGCGCAACCTCAGCGCGGTCGGTGACGCCGGCACCTTCAAGGTCCTCGGTACGCCGAACTGCGGCAAGGGCGAACCCAACCAGGTGATTCGCGTCGGGCACGCCTCGCCCGCCTGCGTGTTCAGCCATGTCGATGTCTTCGGAGGGGATGCCTGATGGATCACACTCATTTCCAGGCGCTGGTGGATTGGCTGCAAGCGAACCTGCTAACCTCGGAACACTTCACCCTCGGTTATGCCGCCGAGTCGTCCGAGTTCATCCGTTTCAACCATGGCCGGGTACGCCAGGCCGGCCAGGTGCAGCAGGCCAGCCTGGACTTCAAGCTGATCGACACGGGCCGCCACGCCGACCTGCGGATCACCCTCTGTGGCGAACGGGAACAGGATCGCCAGCGCCTTGCCGATGGCCTGCAGCAATTGCGCGAAACCCTGCCGCTGCTGCCCGCCGACCCTTACCTGTTGCTCAACCATGACGCCTGGCAAAGCCGCAGCGTGCAGGAACAGCCGCTGCCCGAGAGCGCTCAGGTACTTGAGGAAATCCGTCAGGCTGCGGGTGACCTGGACCTCGTCGGTTTCTACGCCGCCGGCCCGATCAGTCGAGGTTTCGCCAGCTCGGATGGCGCCTTCGGCTGGCACCAGGCCAATAGTTTCAACTTCGACTGGAGCCTGTTCCACCAGAACGGCCAGGCGGTCAAGGCCAGTTATGCCGGTGAGCACTGGAACAGCGAGCGCTTCGCCCGGCGCTTCCAGCAGGCCCGTGAACAGTTGGCCTTCCTCGGTCGGCCGCTACGCACCCTGGCTCCGGGCAAGTACCGCGCCTACCTGGCACCGGCGGCGCTGGAGGAAATCATGGGCATGCTCTGTTGGGGCGGCTTCTCGGCCCAGGCCATCGCCAGTAAATACAGCCCGTTGCAGAAGCTGTATGCCAGCGAAGCGTCGTTCCACCCGGATGTCTGGCTGGACGAGCAGGTCAGCGGTTCACTGAGCCCGGCGTTCTCCAGCGAAGGTTATCCGCGCAGCGATCTGTCGCTGGTGGCCAAGGGCTCGGCCAACGGCCGCATGGTCAGCTCCCGCAGCGCCGCCGAATACGGCCTGAGCGCCAATGGGGCGGACAGCGGCGAGTACCCCGGCGCCCTGCAGATGCGTGCGGGTGATCTGGCACAAGAGAATATTCTCAAGGAACTGGGCACCGGTCTGTACATCAGCAACCTGTGGTACCTGAACTATTCGGACCAGTCGGCGGGTCGCATGACCGGCATGACCCGCTTCGCCACCTTCTGGGTAGAAAACGGCGAGATCCAGGCGCCGGTCAGCACCATGCGCTTCGATGACAGCGTCTACAGTCTGCTGGGTAGCGAATTGCTGGGCCTGACCCGGGAACGCGAGCTGCTGCTGTCGGCCAGCACCTACGATCAGCGGCAGACCTCGTCCAACCTGCTGCCCGGTGCACTGATCGGCCAGCTGACACTCACACTCTAAAACGATGATCATCTGGGAGCGGGCGCAATGCCGCTCCCACGCCACTGCTCTGGCCCAGCTACCCGCGCACCTATCCGTTCAGACGGTTGTCCCGCCAACACAGGCGCGTTATACATACCCTTCCCTATAGAGCGGCATTAAAAAGCCACCACCTCGTTCGTCTTCCGATCATGGAACCATCAGGCTTCGCCTACGATTTCGTTACTCAATGCCGCGTCTCTTTCCCCTTTCGAAAGTGTTTTGCTGGAGTTTGATATGAATCATGGAAGCTTCGTCATCACCAACCTGTTCAAGCATTTCAACCTCCACATCGAGCGCATCGGCGACGATCCACAGCGCAATACCGTGCTGATGGTCAATGGCGCCCTGTCCACTACCTCCTCCTTCACCCGCACCAGCAAATGCCTGGCCGAACATTTCAACGTGCTGTTGTTCGACCTGCCCTTCGCCGGCCGCTCGCTGGCCTACAACCCCGATCCCGGCCTGGTGACCAAGAACGACGAGGTGCAGATACTGCTGGCGTTGATCGAACGCTTCAAGGTCAACCACCTGGTCTCGGCCTCCTGGGGCGGCATCTCCAGTCTGCTGGCGCTGGCCAGGAACCCGCCAACCATCGAGAGTTCGGTGATCATGGCCCTGGCGCCCAACCTCAACCCGCCGATGCTGGCCTACGTGCAGCGGGTGCATGAGCTGATCCAGGTCGACGACAAGTCCGCCATCGGCCACCTGCTCAACGACACGGTCGGCCACTTCCTCCCCCCCCGCCTCAAGACCACCAATCACCAGCACCTCGCCAACATGACCAGCACCGAATACCGTCAGGCACGCTTCCATATCGACCAGGTGCTGCAACTGGGCGACGGCAACTACCTGAAGAGGCTCTGCGATATCCGCACTCCGGTGCACTTCCTCAACGGTGCCAAGGACATCTACACGCCCGCCGAAGGTGCCCGACTGTTCCAGCGACACATTCCCCGGTGCAGCTTTTCGGTCGCCGAGGACACCGGTCACCTGCTCGACCTGGAGTCGCGGGTGGCGGCCAACAACGTGCACCGGGCACTACTCGGTTTCCTGCTGCAAAAGGCGCAAATAGAACAGCAACGTAACGCCCAAGTACAAATCGATCAGGCATAATCAGGTCCATAGCCTGCTAACGAAGAGCCGCTTCATGCCCGACCGTGCCCCGCTGGACGCAACGACCGCTCGCTGGCTGCCCTGGGTGGTGGCCATTGCCTTCTTCATGCAATCGCTCGACGGGACGATCCTCAACACCGCCCTGCCCGCCATGGCCCGCGACCTGGCGGAAAACCCCTTGCGCATGCAGGGCGTGGTGATCGCCTACATGCTCACCGTGGCCTTGCTGATCCCGGCCTCGGGCTGGGTGTCCGACCGTTTCGGCACCCGGCGGGTGTTTTTCAGTGCCATCCTGCTGTTCAGCATCGGCTCGTTGTTGTGCGCACTGTCGAGTTCGCTGAACATGCTGGTTGGTGCCCGGGTGATCCAGGGCCTGGGGGGCTCGCTGATGCTGCCGGTCGGGCGGCTGGTGGTGCTGCGCGCCTACCCACGCTCGGAACTGGTGCGAATCATGGGTTTCATCACCATTCCCGGCCTGCTCGGCCCGCTGATCGGCCCGACCATGGGCGGCTGGATGGTGCAATTTCTGACCTGGCACTGGATCTTCCTGATCAACCTGCCGGTGGGGCTGATCGGCTGCTACGCCGTGTGGAAATTCATCCCCGACCTGCGCGGCAGCGAACGCACCCGTTTCGACGGCATCGGTTTCGTGCTGTTCGGCGCGGCGATGCTGCTGATCACCATCGCCATGGAGGGTCTGGGCGAGCTGCAACTGCCGCACCTGCGGGTGATGTTGCTGCTGTTCGCCGGCCTGGCCTGCCTGGCGGCCTACTGGCTGCGTGCCGGGCATATCGACAATCCGTTGTTCGCGCCGTCGCTGTTCAAGACCCGGACGTTCGCCGTCGGCATCCTCGGTAACCTGTTCGCCCGTCTGGGCAGCGGCGCCCTGCCGTTCCTGGTGCCCTTGCTGCTGCAGGTGGCGCTGGGCTACTCGCCGTCCCAGGCCGGCATGAGCATGCTGCCCCTGGCGGCGGCGGCGATGTTCGCCAAATCGATAGCGCGACCGCTGATCGAGCGCCTGGGTTATCGCATCGTGCTGACCGGCAATACTCTGGCCCTGGGGGTGATGCTCGCCGCACTGGGGCTGGTCACCGAACACACGCCGTATCCGCTGCTGCTGGGCATGCTGGCGATTGCCGGGGCGATCAACTCGCTGCAATTCACCGCGATGAACACCGTGACCCTGATCGATCTGGACGACAAGGCCGCCAGTAGCGGCAACAGCCTGCTGTCGGTGGTGGCGCAGTTGTCCCTGAGCCTCGGCGTGGCCTGTGCCGGCGCGCTGCTCGGCGGCTTTACCGCGGCCATCGGCAACGATGGCGTGGAGACGGTGCTCGGAGCCTTCCAACTGACCTTCCTCACTGTGGGCATCATGGCGATGCTGGCGGCGACGATCTTCCTGCAGCTCTCACCCCAGGACGGTCGCCGGGCGCGAGTGGTACAGGAGCAGCATATCGAGCACTGACAGCGATGGTTCCCACAGGGACCCTGGTGGTTTTGCGACAGGCACCGGGATATTTGGCTACTTTTCGTCCAGAAGTTACGGATTGACGAGAAGGTGCTGATACACTGCGCGACATTTTGTTTTGCAGGCCCGCCTCGTGACCACCATTGCCACCGCTTTCAACTCGCTGCCCCTGTCCGCCGCCATGCTGGCTAACCTGGAGTCCCTCGGTTATGCCCAGATGACGCCGATCCAGGCGCAGAGCCTGCCGGTGATCCTCAAGGGCATGGACCTGATCGCCCAGGCCAAGACCGGCAGTGGCAAGACCGCCGCCTTCGGCATCGGCCTGCTGAACCCGATCAACCCGAGGTTCTTCGGTTGCCAGGCATTGGTGATCTGCCCGACCCGCGAGCTGGCCGACCAGGTGGCCAAGGAAATCCGCCGCCTGGCCCGGGCCGAGGACAACATCAAGGTCCTGACCCTGTGCGGCGGCGTGCCCTTCGGCCCGCAGATCGCCTCGCTGGAGCACGGCGCGCACATCATCGTCGGCACGCCCGGACGAATCCAGCAGCACCTGGACAAAGGCACGCTGGTCCTGCGGGGTCTGAACACACTGGTGCTCGATGAAGCCGACCGCATGCTCGACATGGGCTTCTACGATGCCATCGAGGCGATCATCGCCCAGACCCCGGAACGCCGACAGACGCTGCTGTTCTCGGCCACCTACCCGACCGGCATCAAGCAGTTGTCGGCCAAGTTCATGCGTGACCCGCAGCAGGTCAAGGCCGAGGCGATGCACGCCGACAGCCAGATCGAGCAGCGCTTCTTCGAAGTCGCGCCAGAGGAACGCCTCGATGCGGTGGTGAAAGTGCTCAACCACTATCGCCCGCAATCGTGCGTGGCGTTCTGCTTCACCAAGCAGCAGGTACAGGAAACCGTCGACCTGCTCAGCGCCAAGGGCATGTCCGCCGTCGGCCTGCACGGCGATCTGGAGCAGCGCGACCGCGACCAGGTCCTAGCGATGTTCGCCAACCGCAGCACCTCGGTGCTGGTGGCCACTGACGTCGCCGCCCGCGGCCTGGATATCGATGCGCTGGACATGGTGATCAACGTCGAACTGGCCCGTGACGCCGAGATCCACATTCACCGCGTCGGCCGTACCGGCCGGGCGGGCGAGAAAGGCATGGCGATCAGTCTGGTAGCACCGTCCGAAGCCCATCGCGCGCGGGCGATCGAGGAATTGCAGAAGGCCCCGCTGCTCTGGGAACAGCTCGATAGCCTCAAGGCCAAGGAGGGTGGCCCGCTGCTGCCAGCCATGAGCACCTTGTGCATCGCTGCCGGGCGCAAGGACAAGGTGCGTCCAGGCGACATCCTCGGCGCCCTGACTGGCGATGCCGGGATTCCCGGGGCACAGGTCGGCAAGATCGCGATTTTCGATTTCCAGGCCTATGTCGCGGTGGAACGAGGCGTCGCCAAGCAGGCCCTGCAACGCCTGAACAGCGGCAAGATCAAGGGCCGCTCGCTGCGCGTGCGGATTCTCTGATCCCCGCCGGAGTCTCCCGCCCTTGTGGAAGCCGGCTGGCTGGCGATAGCGATCCGTCAGTCGGCATCTCCATTGGCTGACACAACGCTATCGCCAGCCAGCCGGCTCCCACAGGAAAAGCAGACAAGCTTGCACCCACAAAACACCTTTCCGCCAGAAACCGAGTGAGGACAGCGTTGTGCGCTCTACTGAAGTTGTGATCATCGGCGCCGGTGCCGCCGGCCTGATGTGTGCCCTGACCGCCGCCGCCCGCGGGCGCCAGGTGCTGCTGCTCGACCACGCCAACAAGGCCGGGAAGAAGATCCTGATGTCCGGCGGCGGGCGCTGCAACTTCACCAACCTGTACACCGAGCCGGGCAACTTCCTCTCGCAGAACCCGCATTTCTGCAAGTCGGCACTGGCCCGCTACACCCAGTGGGATTTCATCGCGATGGTGGCCAAGCATGGCGTGCCCTATCACGAGAAAAAACTCGGCCAGCTGTTCTGCGACAACAAGTCCAGCGACATCCTCGAGATGCTCCTGGAGGAATGCAACCAGGCCGGCGTCAGCCTGCACCTGGACACCTCGATCCAGCAGATCGAGAAACTGGACAACGGCTACCTGCTGCAGACCAGCCTCGGCCCGATCACCTGCCAGTCGCTGGTGATCGCCACCGGCGGGCTGTCGATCCCGACCCTCGGCGCCACCGGTTTCGGTTACCAGGTCGCCCGGCAGTTCGGCCACCAGGTGTTACCGACTCGCGCGGGACTGGTGCCCTTCACCATTACCGATCAACTCAAGACCCTGTGCACGGAACTCTCGGGTACCTCGGTCGATTGCCTGGTGAGTTGCAACGATCAGGGCTTCCGGGAAAATATCCTGTTCACCCACCGAGGTCTCAGCGGCCCGGCGATCCTGCAGGTTTCGTCGTTCTGGCAGCCTGGCGACACGGTGCATATCAATCTGCTGCCGGACCATGATGCACTGCAATGGCTGCAACAGCAGCAGGCCGAACGCCCCAACAGCGAACTGAAGACCCTGCTGGGTGAAGTTTTCACCAAGAAGATGGCCAACCTGCTGGCCGAACACTGGTTCGTCTCCAAGCCGATGAAGCAGTACACCCCGGCCGAGCTGGCCGAGATAGCCGGCAAGCTCGGCGACTGGCAGGTGGTGCCTGCGGGCACCGAGGGTTATCGCACCGCCGAGGTTACCCTGGGCGGGGTCGATACCCGCGAGGTGTCCTCCAAGACCCTGGAGTCGCTGAAGAGCCCGGGCTTGTATTTTGTCGGTGAAGTGCTGGATGTCAGTGGCCACCTGGGCGGTTTCAACTTCCAGTGGGCCTGGGCGTCGGGGTATGCGGCCGCGCAGTTTGTCTGACGTTTTTCCGTAGGCCTTCCTGACCCCAGCGGAATAAATTTTGCTTTGTTTCCATGTGGCGCCATTGCGTCGCCACCCGTCTATAGGCACATACTGATCAACCGCTTGGCAGGCTCTCACACCTTCATGGCATCGACCTCGTTCAACCACTCTCTGCGTCGCCTCTGGGCACTGGATAAATTCAGTTATAGCGTCCGGGTATTCATCGCCCTGACCGGCATCATGACCCTGTGCTGGTTCCAGAACGAGATGAAGCTGCTGATCCCACTGTTCCTCGGAGTCATCGCCAGTGCGCTGGCCGAAACCGACGACAGTTGGCAGGGGCGTCTCAATGCGCTGGCAGTGACCCTGGTATGTTTCAGCGTCGCGGCCTTCTCGGTCGAGCTGCTGTTCCCCTATCCGCTGCTGTTCGTCTGCGCCATGGCCCTGGCGGCCTTCGGCCTGACCATGCTCGGTGCGCTCGGCGAACGTTATGGCGCGATTGCCTCGGCGACGCTGATTCTCTCGGTCTACACCATGATCGGCGTGGACCAGCGCGGCGGCGAAGTCTCCAACCTCTGGCACGAACCCCTGCTGCTGGTGGCCGGCGCCGGCTGGTATGGCGTGCTGTCGGTTTTGTGGCAGGCGATGTTCTCCAACCAGCCGGTGCAGCAGAGCCTGGCCAAGGTGTTCCGCGAGCTGGGTTACTATCTCAAGCTCAAGTCGTCACTGTTCGAGCCGATCCGTCAGCTGGACGTCGAGGCCCGGCGCCTGGAGCTGGCCCAGCAGAACGGTCGGGTGGTCGCGGCACTGAACACCGCCAAGGAAATCATCCTGCACCGGGTCGGCAACGGTCGGCCGGGCTCGAAGGTCAGCCGCTACCTGAAGCTGTACTTTCTCGCCCAGGATATCCACGAGCGCGCCAGTTCCTCGCACTACCCCTACAACGCCCTGGCCGAGGCGTTCTTCCACAGCGACGTGCTGTTCCGCTGCCAGCGCCTGCTGCGCCAGCAGGGCAAGGCCTGTCGATCCCTGGCGGCATCGATCCAACTGCGCCAGCCGTTCGTCTATGACGCCAGCTTCGCCGAAGCCCTGGCTGATCTGAATGCCTCGATGGAACACCTGCGCATCCAGAGCAATCCGGCCTGGCGCGGCCTGCTGCGTTCGTTGCGGGCGCTGGCAGCCAACCTCAGCACCCTGGACCGGCTGCTCAGCGCCGCGAGCAACCCCGACAGCCTGGCCGATGCCACCGACAGCAGTCTGCTGGACCGCTCGCCGCGCAATTTCAAGGACGTGCTGACACGTCTGCGCACTCAACTGACGCCTACTTCGCTGCTGTTCCGCCATGCCCTGCGCCTGCCACTGGCCTTGAGCATCGGTTACGGCATGGTGCACCTGGTGCACCCGTCCCAAGGTTACTGGATCATCCTCACCACGCTGTTCGTCTGCCAGCCGAACTACGGCGCAACCCGGCGCAAGCTCGGCCAGCGGATCATGGGAACCGCCATTGGCCTGACAGTGGCCTGGGCGCTCTTCGACCTGTTCCCAAGTCCGCTGATCCAGGCACTCTTCACCATCGCCGCCGGCCTGGTGTTCTTCATCAACCGCACCACCCGCTATACCCTGGCGACCGCCGCCATGACGCTGATGGTGCTGTTCTGCTTCAATCAGGTCGGCGACGGCTACGGGCTGTTCCTGCCGCGCCTGTTGGACACCCTGCTGGGCAGCCTGATCGCCGGCCTGGCGGTGTTCCTGTTTCTGCCGGACTGGCAGGGTCGGCGCCTGAACAAGGTGCTGGCCAATACCCTGAGCTGCAACAGCCTGTACCTGCGCCAGGTGATGCAGCAATACGGCCAGGGCAAGAGTGACGACCTCGCCTACCGCCTGGCCCGCCGCAACGCCCACAACGCCGATGCAGCACTGTCGACCACGCTGGCGAACATGTTGATGGAGCCGGGGCATTTCCGTAAGGAAGCCGACGTCGGCTTCCGCTTCCTGGTGCTGTCGCACACCTTGCTCAGCTACCTCTCCGGGCTCGGCGCGCATCGCGAGAACCAGCTACCGGCAGAGGTCCGCGACTACCTGATCAATGGTGTCGGGGCAACGCTGGCCGCCAGCATCGAGCAGATCGCCACGGGACTGGCGAACAAGACCGCCATCGAGGTCCAGAGCGACGCCGAGGAAGCCCTGGCGACCGAACTGGAACAGATGCCGGACGAAATCGATGAGATACAGCGTCTGGTGCAGACACAACTGGCGCTGATCTGCCGTCAGTTGGGGCCGCTGCGCACGCTGGCAGCGCACCTTATCAAGGGACCGGAAGAACAGGCGCCGGTGTGAGCCGGCGAGACTGGCCACCGCGAGGAACATGACCGAACCGGCCGTAAACCTTGCGGGTGGACATCGTGTCCCGTAACGCCATCACATCCCATGCAGCTTGAGCAGCCGCTGGTAGCTGCCGTCAGCTTTCATCGCGGCAATCTCACGATCGAACCCGGCGACGATCTGCGCATGCTCCGGGTTACGCTCACTGACCAGGATATGCAGGCCATTCTCGATGAGCGACTTGGGCAGGAACTCCACCGCATCGCGGACCTCGGGCGGCTCACTGTTGAGGTGATAGCGCGCCACATATTCGTCTTCCAGTGTCAGCTTCACCCGTTCCGCCGCCAGCATGCGCACGGCCATGGCGAAGTTGTGCACCGGGACTTTGCGTAATTGCGCATCCGCGTCGAATTCGTCGGAATAGGCATAGCCGCGCACCACGGCAATAGGATAGTCGTACAACTGCGAGAGGTTGTCGTAGGTGATCGGTGAGCCACGGTGCTTGAGGAACATGATGCGGTTGACCAGGTACTCGTTCGAGAACTGCCCCAACTGAGTCCTTTCCTTGCTGTACCAGGCATTGATCAGGACATCATAACGCCCCTCACCGACGCCCTTGAGCGCCCGGGCCCAGGGGACCTGCTCGTATTCGCTGGCATAGCCGGCCCGGGCCAGGGCCGTACTGACGATATCGGTCGCCAGGCCACCATTGACCAGGTTCGTATCGGTGAACGGTGGCCATGAATCAGCCACCAATCGCAATTTTTCCGCGGCGACTCCCTGCGCGAACAGTAGCCATCCAAGCAAGGCAAAAGCTCGATGCAATCGCGGCATGCCGAAGATCCTTAGCGGGCGGGTCTGCCCTACAGAATGAGGCTAAGCAGAAGATTCGGCGAAAGCAAATGGCCATCTCCGTGTTCCTAACAGTAGCTCATTCGCGCCCGGACAAACGTCCTGGCGGGCAGATTACACAAAGATAATGAAGCCGGGCAACGCAGTCGGGTAAAGCCCTGAATGACTTCACCTGTGCGAATCAACCACTCGAGCCGCTATTATCGGTACCGGGTATTCGAATCAGAGTGAATGACATGAGCATCGACTGGATCTGCAAGCACCATAGCGACCTGGGCAAGGAACAGCTTTACGCCATCCTGCAACTGCGTACCGAAGTCTTCGTGGTCGAACAGAAATGCCCCTATCAGGAAGTCGATGGCCGCGACCTCCAAGGCGACACCTATCACCTGATGGGCTGGCGCGATGATCGGCTGGTGGCCTATCTGCGCCTGCTCGACCCACTGTCACAGGGCGGCAACGTGGCGATCGGGCGAGTAGTCATCGCGCCGCAAGCCCGCGGAGTCGGACTGGGGCATGAACTGATGCGCGAAGCGCTCAAGCAGATCGAGAAAGTCTGGTCAGGGCTGGAGATCTATTTGGGGGCCCAGGCGCATCTGCAGGACTACTACGGCCGCTATGGCTTCGTCGCCGTGGGCAAAACCTATCTGGAAGACGGCATCCCGCACGTTGGCATGCGCAAGGTTTGAAGCGACTCAGGGGTAACCCAGCACCTGCTTGATAGACATCAGGTTACGCTCTATCCAGCCCTTGTCGATCGCCCCCCACTCATGGATCCGGTAGTGTCCGGCATGGTTGCGGGCGCCCTCCTGCTGTTCGAATTCGCAGAGGATGTCCAGATCGGCCAGCGCCACGATCGTGTCCTGGGCCGTGCGCCGGGGCATGCCGGTCACCTCGGTCAACGCCGGAACACTGCTGGCCGTGCCGCTATCGATCAGCCAGGCCACGTACAGGCGGCGATAGAAACTGCTCTTGGTCTTGCTGATATCCATCGGAAAATCCTTGTCGATCGATCAATCGGCCGCGGCGGCCTTGCCTTGCAGATCCCGCCAGGTCAGGTAGACCCGCAGGTCGAACTCCAGCTGGTGGTAACCTGGCTGCATATATTCGCACAACTGGTAGAACGCCTTGTTGTGGTCGCTTTCCTTGAGATGCGCCAGCTCGTGCACCACGATCATCCGGAGAAATTCCGGCGCCGCCTCCTTGAACAGCGAAGCAATACGGATCTCCTTCTTGGCCTTGAGCTTGCCACCCTGGACTCGCGAGATCGCGGTGTGCAGGCCCAGGGCGCGGTGGGTCAGGTCCAGGCGATTATCGAACAGCACCTTGTCGATAGCCGGCGCGTTACGCAGGTGCTCCTGCTTCAGGGCCAGGGCGTAGCCGTACAGCGCCTTGTCACTCTGCACCGCATGCCGGCCGGGATAACGCTGGCTCAGATAGTCGCCCAGCCGGTCCTGGGCGATCATCTGGCGCACCTGCTCCTGCAGGGACGCAGGATAGGCCTGGAGGTATTTCAGCACAGTCATGGGGGGCCGTCGGGGACATCGGGAAAGGCTGCCAGTTTAACCAAATCAGCCCGACAGTGCGCTCCAGTCGAAGGTCTTGCCAAACTCGGTGGCGTCCTTGGCGATCAACGGGCGGGCGACCAGGAAGCCCTGGACGAAGGGGCAACCATTGGCTCGCAGCCACTGAGCCTGCTCCAGGGTCTCGACCCCTTCGGCAATCACCAACAGACCGAACTGCTGGCAGAGCTCAATCACGCTGCGCGCCAATGCGGCATCCCGTGGCGAATCGAGAATCCTCGCGATCAGGTGGCGGTCGAGCTTGAGCGTATCCAGTTCAAGATCACGCAGGTGGTTCAGCGAGCAATGACCGGAGCCGAAATCATCCAGGGCAACCCGCACACCCTGCGCGCGAACCCGCCGCATTTGCTTGCGCGAAGCTTCCAGGTCCTGCATCAAGGCCGACTCGGTGACTTCGACTTCCAACTGGCTGGGACGCAGGTCATGTCGCTCGATCACCTCCTGCAATTCATCGATCAGGTTCGGCATGCAAAATTGCGTGGCGCTCAAGCTCACGCTCAGCACCAGCTCGTCGGCGAATACGCCATTCCAGGCATGACGCTGGGTCGCCGCCTGGCGATAGATCCAACTGCCCAGGCGGCTGATCAGCCGGACCTCCTCCAGCAGCGGCAGGAACAGGCCGGGCGGGACATCGCCGACGCTTGGGTGATGCCAGCGCAGCAGGGCCTCGAAGCCGCGCAGGCTGCCGTCCTCCAGGGACACCTGTGGCTGATAGACCATCTTGAATTCGCGGCCCTCGATGGCCGAGCGCACGCTTTCCTCAAGCATCAGCCGCGAACGGGCGCGGCCGTTCATCTCATGATCGTAGTAGCGATACTGCTGCCGTCCGGCGCGCTTGGCCTCGTACATGGCGATGTCGGCCGCCCGCAGCAGACCTTCCAGATCCGAGCCGCAGTCGGGATAAATGGCGATACCGATGCTGACGCCCAGGGTCATCTCCATGCCGTCGATCTGCTGGCGGATCGAGACGCGCTCGATCAGTTTTTCCGCCACTTTCGCCGCCTGCTCCGGGCGCTCCAGCTCCAGCAGGGCGGTGAATTCGTCACCGCCCATGCGCGCCAGGATATCGAAAGGCTTGAGGCAGACCTTCAACTGTTCGGAGACCCAGCGCAGCACGCGGTCGCCGGCATCGTGCCCGAGGGAGTCGTTGACCCGCTTGAAACCGTCGAGGTCCAGATACATCAGCACCATCGACTTGGGCGTATGGTCGCTGCGCAGCAGGGTATTTTCCGCCGTCTGGTAGAACCCCCGGCGATTGAGCAGGCCCGTCAGCGGGTCGGTCACGGCCTGGAACTCCAGTTGCTCATGCAGATGGCGCACCACCGACATGTCGAGCAGCGTCACCACCATGGCCTTCTGGTCACTCGGCAGGGGCGCGAACGACATCGCCACCGGCAGCGACTCGCCGGTACTGGTGCGCAACAGGGCGTCATGCAGGCGGTAGGTCTCGCCCTGGCAATACCCCTCGTAGAACGGCGACGTCAGCCACTCGTCGAAATGCGGTGTCTGCATGAAGTCCAGGAACGGCATGCCGATCAGCATGTCCAGCGGCGCCCCCAGCAAGCGCGAAATTGCCGGGTTGGCGAAACGGATGCTGCCGTCGTCGTTGACGACCAGGATGCCTTCGGCGGCGTTGTCCAGCACCGAGGCATTGAATGCCCGGGCCGCCTCCAGATCGCGGGTCAGGCGTTGCAGCGTCCGACGGTTGCGCTGCTGCTCGAGCAACGCCTGGATCTTGGGCTTGAGAATATCCGGGTTGAATGGTTTGAACAGATAGTCCACCGCACCACTGGCATAGCCCTTGATCACGGCGTCCTGGGACTGCTCGTTGGCGGTCAGGAAAATGATCGGGGTCAGCCGCGTACGCTGACTGCCACGCATCAGGCGAGCTACTTCGAAACCATCCATGCCAGGCATCTGCACATCCAGCAGGACGAGGTCGATTTCATGTTCGAGCAGTAGTGTCAGCGCTTCGATACCGGACGCCGCCGTCACCACCTGCCAGTCTTGCCGCTCCAACAGGGCCCGCATACTGATCAGGTTTTCAGGATAGTCGTCGACCACCAAAAGGACAGAACTGCTATCACCAGCCTTAAGTTGAGCGCAATCCATGCTGCATCTCTATCAGGTTCAGAGGACTCCACCCATGTCAGACGGAACCGGACTTCATCACAAAACCAACTCTAGTCCGAGTTTTCGCGAAGCGTAGTGATCATTACGCCATCATTTAACGGAAGCCGAAATCTCCCGACTAACGGTAGATGGAGGCAATGAGCCAGCTAGCGTAATAGCACCTTGCCAATCCGACTAACGGTCATCCGGGCAAACCGCCACCCGCCGGGGACCGTGCATTTCGTCGGAGGATTGACGTCAACCGTTCGCCGGAACGGCGTTAACAAACTATCGTTCAACCCTTATAAAGGGCGCGCAAACCTGCGGGCCAAAGCGGTTTGTCCGAAATACCGGACTTCGCCCGTGTTTCCGCGAGTCTTACGTTTTTCACGGAACAGACGATCATGATCGACCTGACGACCTGGAACCTCAGCGTCCCCGTCGGCACTCCGCCGGCAACCATCGATACGCCCAAACTGGTGCAAGGCTTCAAGGACCAGTACTTCCATTCGGACACCGGCACCTTGTTCTTCTGGTCACCGGTGACCGGGTCCAAGACCGAGAACGCCATCTACCCGCGCAGCGAACTGCGCGAAACCTACCCCGACGGACGCCTGCGCAACTGGCTGTACGGCGAAGCCAACAACTACTTGCGCGCGACCCTGGCAGTGAACCAGGTCCCCTCCTCGGGCAAAATCGTCATTGGCCAGATCCACGCCTACAACAGCACCCAACCGATGCTCAAGGTCGAGTACCAGTACAAGGACAGCCGCAAGACCGGGATCATCGTGGTGAAGGTTCGCAATCATCCGGACGACAAGGAAAGCCGCGTGATCCAGATCGCCGACGACGTGCCGCTGGACAAGACGTTCACCTACGTCATTCACCTCAGTCGTGGTGGCTACCTGAGTGTGCGTGCCGCCGACGCGGCGTGGAATACCCAGGTCAGCACCAGTTGGCGTGACAAGCCGCTGTACTTCAAGGCCGGGGTCTATGTGCAGGACAACACCGGATATACCAGCGAAGGCGGAATGGTGACGTTCTACAAGCTGGATATCGATCACGAGACGGGCTGACGGCCCCGAATGCAGAGCGGGGCTGGAGAGAGGTGCCGGTCAATCAGGGGTAGAACAGGGATGACTTCCTGTAGCTGGCGATGGGATCGATCTGTTCGATCTCATCGAACTTCACGCTCCGGTACAGGCCGCTCTCCGCGCAGTAGATGAGTATCCGCGCACTCCAGTCGATACTGCACAACTCACCGCGCTCACAGGCCGGTTGCACACCTGGAGTGCGCCGGGTCACGTTGATCTTCTGGCGGACCTTGAAGTACATCAGACGGTTTGGATCGCTTTCTTCCTCTTCGCTCATGTTCCATGGCTCCACTGGATGAATGAGCCATCAGCGTGGCGTATCGCCCCTCATGCATACCACTGTCATAATTGACAGTCCGCTATATCGTTTCCTCATAGCGCCAAGGTCGTTCACTTCTAGCGTCGGTAGCGTGGCACCCATAAAAAACCCGCCTTTCGGCGGGTTCCTTTGAGCGCTGGAGGCCTTAGTTGACCTTGGCGTTCAGCTCACCTTTCAGATAACGCTGGAACATTGCTTCCAGGGAGATCGGCTTGATCTTCGAAGCGTTGCCGGCGGTACCGAAGGCTTCGTAACGGGCGATACACACGTCACGCATCGCGGTCACGGTGGCGCCGAAGAACTTGCGCGGGTCGAACTCGCTCGGGTTGGTGGCCATCAGGCGACGCATCGCACCGGTGGACGCCAGGCGCAGGTCGGTGTCGATGTTGACCTTGCGCACGCCGTGCTTGATACCCTCGACGATTTCCTCGACCGGCACGCCGTAGGTTTCCTTGATGTCGCCACCGTACTGGTTGATGATCGCCAGCCACTCCTGCGGTACCGAGGACGAACCGTGCATCACCAGGTGGGTGTTGGGGATGCGCTTGTGGATTTCCTTGATGCGGTCGATCGCCAGCACGTCACCGGTCGGCGGCTTGGTGAACTTGTAGGCGCCGTGGCTGGTGCCGATGGCGATGGCCAGGGCATCGACCTGAGTCTTCTTGACGAAGTCGGCGGCCTCTTCCGGGTCGGTCAGCATCTGGCTGTGATCCAGCACGCCTTCGGCGCCGATACCGTCTTCTTCACCGGCCATGCCGGTTTCCAGCGAACCCAGGCAACCCAGCTCGCCTTCCACCGAAACGCCGCAGGCGTGGGCCATGGCCACGGTCTGCTGAGTCACACGGACGTTGTATTCGTAGTCGGTCGGGGTCTTGCCGTCTTCGCCCAGGGAGCCGTCCATCATCACCGAGCTGAAGCCCAGTTGAATGGAGCGCTGGCAGACGTCAGGGCTGGTGCCGTGGTCCTGGTGCATGCACACCGGGATGTGCGGGAACTCTTCGATGGCCGCCAGGATCAGGTGGCGCAGGAACGGCGCGCCAGCATATTTGCGGGCACCGGCCGAAGCCTGGACGATCACCGGGGAGTCAGTCTTGTCAGCGGCTTCCATGATGGCGCGCATCTGCTCAAGGTTGTTGACGTTGAAGGCTGGAACGCCGTAGCCGTACTCGGCTGCGTGGTCCAGCATCTGGCGCATGCTGATAAGTGCCATTGTGTGTGTCTCTCCCGGTCGAGGGTCGTTAATCGTGCAAGCCTGCCGGAGCGGCGGCTGCTATTCAAGTGATTGCGGATCAAGCTGTTACCGGTCAGGGCGCCTTGCAGGCCCGACCGATCAAATCGTTGGTGGCAACCCAGTAAACCAGGCCTTCGTCACCCTTTTTGTGAAACGCCAACATGTTGTCGCTGTACAGCACGCCGCTGTCGACGGCACCGACTTCCGGCTTGAGGCGATACACCTGATCGGCGCCGCCAATGCGCACGTCGACCGACTGCTGGCTGCCATCGGCATAACGCCAGAACACTTCGGTCTGGCTGTCGCAGACCCAGCGGGTCCAGCGGGTCCAGTTGTCCTTCGCCGATGTCGACGACGGCAGGTTGAAGGCGGCGCAACCGCCAAGCAGTGCCAGTGAAGCGAGGGCAATAAAGCCTTTCATGCCGGTTCCTCGACTGACGGCCCAGGCCGCCAGTGCTGCATGTAATAAGTCAGACCCGTCAGGGGCAACCCTGTTCCCGAGTCGGGGACGGAGCCTCGTATTTTTCCAGGCCATCCGGGCCCAGACGCTTGTTCAACACCGGCGCAGTTTCCGCCTGCCAGTCCGCTTGGTGGCAGCCCTTGCCGGCTGGCTCGGGAGCTTGCCCCGCAGGCCGGGTGTCGGGTTCGCTGGCGCATCCGGCCAGCGTGGCAACAACGATCAGCAGCGCAAGGGCCTTGACCATATGAATATTCCCTTTCAACGGCCCATACCCGCTCAGGCCTTGGCGCGGCTTTCCAGCACTTCCACGGCTGGCAGCACCTTGCCTTCGACGAATTCGAGGAAAGCACCACCACCGGTAGAAATGTAGGAGATATTTGCGGCAACGCCGTACTTGTCGATGGCCGCCAGGGTGTCACCGCCACCGGCGATGGAGAACGCGGAGCTTTCGGCGATAGCCTGGGCCAGCACCTGGGTGCCGTTACCGAACTGATCGAACTCGAACACCCCGACCGGACCGTTCCACAGGATAGTCTTCGACGACTTCAGCAGCTCGGCGAATTGCGCGGCGGTCTGCGGGCCGATGTCGAGGATCATGTCGTCAGCGGCCACGTCGGCGATCAGTTTCACGGTGGCGGCAGCACTTTCGGCGAATTCCTTGGCAACCACCACGTCCACTGGCAGCGGTACGCTGACCTTGGCGGCGATGGCGCGGGCGGTGTCCAGCAGATCAGGCTCGTACAGCGACTTGCCTACCGGATGACCGGCAGCGGCCAGGAAGGTGTTGGCGATGCCGCCGCCGACGATCAGTTGATCGCAGATCTGGCTCAGGCTGTTGAGGACATCGAGCTTGGTCGATACCTTGGAGCCGGCCACGATCGCCGCCATTGGCTTGGCCGGTGCGCCCAGGGCCTTGCCCAGCGCGTCCAGCTCGGCCGCCAGCAGCGGGCCCGCAGCGGCGACCTTGGCAAACTTGGCCACGCCATGGGTCGAACCCTCGGCACGGTGAGCGGTACCGAAGGCATCCATCACGAACACGTCGCACAGTGCGGCGTATTTCTGGGCCAACTCGTCGGCGTTCTTTTTCTCGCCCTTGTTGAAGCGCACGTTCTCGAACAGCACCAGGTCGCCGGCCTTGACGTCGACGCCGTCCAGGTAGTTGGCCACCAGCGGCACTTCGCGGCCCAGGGCGCGACTCAGATAGTCAGCCACCGGCTGCAGGCTGTTCTCGGCCGAGAACTCGCCTTCGGTCGGACGGCCCAGGTGCGAGCAGATCATGACTGCAGCACCTTTTTCCAGGGCCAGCTTGATGGTCGGCAGCGAAGCCAGGATACGCGCATCGCTGGTGACAACACCGTCCTTGACAGGGACGTTGAGGTCTTCGCGGATCAGCACGCGCTTACCTTGCAGATCGAGGTCGGTCATCTTCAACACGGTCATGGGTCGCAATCTCTGGTTTACGGTTTTTGGTGGACAACGTTCAGGTAATGCCCTGCAACGTCGATCATTCGGTTGGCAAAACCCCATTCGTTGTCGAACCAGGCCAGCACGTTCACCAGCCTGGGGCCGCAAACGCGGGTCTGACCGGCATCGACAATTGCCGAATGAGGGTCATGATTGAAGTCACAGCTGGCGTGGGGCAGCTCGGTATAGGCCAGCAGGCCCTTGAGCGGACCGCTGGTGGCGGCCTCGCGCAGGATCCGGTTGACCTCCACGGCATCGGTGTCGCTGACGGTCTGCATCGTGATATCGAGGCAGGACACATTCACAGTCGGCACCCGTACCGCTTTGGCCTGGATTCGCCCGGCAAGTTCCGGCAGCAGGCGTTCGATACCTCGGGCCAGGCCGGTCGACACCGGAATGATCGACTGAAAGGCCGAACGCGTACGCCGCAAGTCTTCAGCATGGTAGGCGTCGATCACCGGCTGATCGTTCATTGCCGAGTGGATCGTGGTGATCGACACGTGCTCCAGGCCGATGGCCTGATCCAGCAGGCGCAGCAGCGGCACACTGCAGTTGGTGGTGCAGGAGGCGTTGGAAACCAGCAGTTCGTCGCCGGTCAGGCAATCCTGGTTGACCCCGTAGACGATGGTGGCATCCACCGCAGTCTCGCTGGCCATCGGCTGGGAAAACAGCACACGTGGCGCGCCGGCCGCGAGAAAGCGCTGGCCGTCCTCGCGGGTGTGATAGGCACCGGAGCACTCCAGCACCAGGTCGACGTTCAGTGTGGCCCAATCGATGTCTTCGGGATGGGCGCTGCGCAAGACCTTCACGCAGCGGCCATTGATATGCAGACAGTCGTCCTCGACCCGCACTTCGCCGGGGAAACGGCCGTGGGTGGAGTCGAAACGTGTCAGGTATTCAACGCTGGCCATGTCGGCCAGATCGTTGAGGGCAACAATTTCCAGCCCGGCGCGGTCCCCTCGTTCGAACAATGCACGCAGGACACAACGACCGATACGGCCATAGCCGTTGAGAGCAACTCTGTAGGGACGCGGTTGGGGCATGGGGATCTCGCCGAAGCTTGAACATCAAGAACCCATGCCGGGGCATGGGTTCTCTGAAAACGGGGCTGTCTGTGAGCAGGGAGGCAAGCGGTGCCTGGGCTGCCGTCTTCGCGGGCAAGCCCTGCTCCTACAAGGTGTGTGCCGTACGCAACATTTGTGCACGGCACCCTACTGTAGGAGCAGGGCTTGCCCGCGAAGAGGCCGGCCCGGACAACCGGCCTGTCACCGGCCTCAGTCTTCCAGCAGTTCCTCAGCCTGACCCAGGATGTTCTCCAAGGTGAAGCCGAACTCTTCGAACAGGGCCGAGGCTGGCGCCGACTCACCGTAAGTGGTCATGCCGATAACGCGGCCTTCCAGGCCCACGTACTTGTACCAGTAGTCCGCATGCGCGGCTTCGATAGCGATACGCGCGCCGACCTGCAATGGCAGAACCGCCTGCTTGTAGCTGGCATCCTGGGCATCGAACAGGCTGGTGCACGGCATGGACACCACGCGGACCTTGCGGCCCTGCTCGGTCAGCTTGTCGAAAGCCTGCACTGCCAGGCCAACTTCCGAACCGGTGGCGATCAGGATCAGCTCAGGCTCGCCCGCGCAGTCCTTGAGGACATAACCACCACGGCTGATGTTGTCGATCTGCGCCGCATCGCGCTGCTGATGCTGCAGATTCTGACGGGAGAAGATCAGCGCCGAAGGGCCGTCCTTGCGCTCGATCGCGGACTTCCAGGCCACGGCGGATTCCACCGCGTCGGCAGGGCGCCAGGTGTCGAGGTTCGGCGTGCTGCGCAGGCTCGTCAGTTGCTCGATCGGCTGGTGGGTCGGACCGTCCTCGCCCAGACCGATGGAGTCGTGGGTGTAGACATGGATCACGCGCTTTTTCATCAGTGCCGACATGCGCACCGCGTTGCGGGCGTATTCCATGAACATCAGGAAGGTCGCGCCGTAGGGCACCAGGCCACCGTGCAGGGCGACGCCGTTCATGATCGCGGTCATGCCGAACTCGCGCACGCCGTAGTACATGTAGTTGCCGCTGGCATCTTCGGCGCTGACACCCTTGCAGCCTTTCCACAGGGTCAGGTTGGAACCGGCGAGGTCCGCCGAACCACCGAGGAACTCAGGCAGCAGCGGGCCGAAGGCATTCAGGGTGTTCTGGCTGGCCTTGCGGCTGGCAATGGTTTCGCCCTTGGCCGCGACTTCGGCGATGTAGGCCGAGGCCTTTTCCGAGAAGTCGGCCGGCAGCTCGCCGCTCAGGCGACGGATCAGTTCATTGGCTTCGGTCGGGAAGGCTGCGGAGTAGGCAGCAAAACGCTGGTCCCATTCGGCCTCGACGGCGCGACCGGCTTCCTTGGCGTCCCACTCGGCATAGATGTCGGCCGGGATTTCGAACGGACCGTAGTTCCATTTCAGCGCCGCACGGGTCAGGGCGATTTCCGCGTCACCCAGCGGGGCGCCGTGGCAATCTTCCTTGCCCTGCTTGTTCGGCGAACCGAAGCCGATGGTGGTCTTGCAGCAGATCAGGGTCGGCTGCTCGCTCTTGCGGGCGGTTTCGATGGCGGTCTTGATCTCTTCCGGATCGTGACCGTCGACGTTGCGGATCACCTGCCAGTTGTAGGACTCGAAACGCTTGGGCGTATCGTCGGTGAACCAGCCTTCGACTTCACCGTCGATGGAGATGCCGTTGTCGTCATAAAAGGCGATCAGCTTGCCCAGACCCAGGGTACCGGCCAGGGACGCGACTTCATGGGAAATGCCTTCCATCATGCAGCCGTCACCCAGGAACACATAGGTGTGGTGGTCGACGATGTTGTGACCAGGGCGGTTGAACTGTGCACCCAGAACCTTTTCCGCCAGGGCGAAACCGACCGCGTTGGCCAGACCCTGGCCGAGTGGGCCGGTGGTGGTTTCCACGCCCGGGGTGTAACCGAATTCCGGGTGGCCCGGGGTACGGCTGTGCAGTTGACGGAAGCTTTTCAGGTCGTCGATCGACAGGTCGTAGCCGGTCAGGTGCAGCAACGAGTAGATCAGCATCGAGCCGTGGCCGTTGGACAGCACGAAACGGTCACGGTCGGCGAACGACGGGTTGCTCGGGTTGTGTTTCAGATAATCGCGCCAAAGCACTTCGGCGATATCCGCCATGCCCATGGGGGCACCGGGATGGCCGCTGTTGGCTTTTTGCACGGCATCCATGCTGAGGGCACGAATGGCGTTGGCACGCTCACGACGGCTGGGCATCGCTGATCTCCTGGGGTTTGATATTGAAACGAAACGGAAAAAAGGCCTGCATTTTCCCTCACGGAGCGCCTTCGGGGCAATGACAGATAGTCGTTCAACCGTGTTTTTCCCGTCGATAGTTACGCATATCGCTGATGAATCCTTTCCGCGCTTCGTCTGTAGAGCGACGAGAAAAGCAGAAAGTGCCATTTATCCTGCAATATCAAAAGTTTTTGATATTGCCCTTGCGAGTCACCGATACGCTGACTAGACTGCTGGCCTTATGAACCTACCCGCACCCGCGCTGCATCATGATCACTGCGATGAACTGTCCGCCCTGTGCAAGGCCGGCGGCGATCCATTGCGGCTGAACGTATTGCGGGCGCTGGCCAACGACTCGTTTGGCGTACTGGAATTGGCGCAGATCTTCGCCATCGGCCAATCGGGCATGAGCCACCACCTCAAGGTATTGGCCCAGGCTGCCCTGGTGGCCACGCGCCGGGAAGGCAATGCGATCTTCTACCGCCGCGCCCTGCCCCATACCGAATTGCCGGGGGGCAAGCTGCATGCAGCACTGCTCGACGAAGTCGACGCCCTGCCACTGCCCCTCGATGTGCAGGCGCGGATCGCCCAGGTGCACGGGCAACGGGCCGCCGCCAGCCAGGACTTCTTCGCGCGGGTGGCGGAAAAATTCCGCGCCCAGCAGGACCTCATTGCCGGCCTGCCGCAATACCGCGACAGCGTCCTGGCCCTGCTCGACAAGCTCAACTTCGCTGCCGACGCCACGGCCCTGGAAATCGGCCCCGGCGACGGTGGTTTCCTGCCCGAGCTGGCGCGACGCTTCCAGCAGGTCACGGCGCTGGACAACAGCCCGGCGATGCTTGAGCTGGCCCGCCAGCTGTGCGAACGCGAAGCGTTTAGCAACGTCAGCCTGCAACTGGCCGATGCCTTGCAGAACAACAGTCTCCAGGCCGACTGCGTGGTCCTGAACATGGTCCTGCACCATTTCGCCGCGCCGGCCGAAGCCTTGAAGCAGATGACCGGATTACTGCGACCCGGCGGCAGTCTGCTGGTAACCGAGTTATGCAGCCACAACCAGAGTTGGGCCAGAGAGGCCTGCGGTGATCTCTGGTTGGGGTTCGAACAGGAAGATCTGGCCCGTTGGGCCATCGCTGCGGGACTCGTGCCCGAGGACAGCCTCTATGTAGGCTTACGTAATGGTTTCCAGATCCAGGTTCGCCACTTTCAGCGACCAGCTGGTGCCACTCAACATCGGTAAACTCAGGAAAACCATCGATATGAGCGAATATTCCGTTTTCACCTCCGAGTCCGTGTCTGAAGGGCATCCGGACAAGATCGCCGACCAGATTTCCGATGCGGTGCTGGACGCCATCATTGCTCAGGACAAATTTGCCCGCGTCGCGTGCGAAACCCTGGTCAAGACCGGCGTGGCGATCATCGCTGGCGAAGTCACCACCTCGGCCTGGGTCGACCTGGAAGACATCGTCCGTAATGTGATTCTCGACATCGGCTACAACAGCTCCGAGGTCGGCTTCGACGGTGCTACCTGCGGCGTGATGAACATCATCGGCAAGCAGTCGGTGGACATCGCCCAAGGCGTTGACCGCAGCCGGCCGGAAGACCAGGGCGCTGGCGACCAGGGCCTGATGTTCGGCTACGCCAGCAACGAAACACCGGAGCTGATGCCAGCCCCGATCGCCTACTCCCACCAGTTGGTCCAGCGCCAGGCCGAGGCCCGCAAGTCCGGCCTGCTGCCGTGGCTGCGCCCGGATGCCAAGTCGCAGGTGACCTGCCGTTATGAAGGTGGCAAGGTGGTTGGCGTCGACGCCATCGTCCTGTCGACCCAGCACAACCCTGACGTGTCCTACAAGGATTTGCGCGAAGGCGTGATGGAACTGATCGTCAAGCAGGTCATTCCAGCCGAACTGCTGACCAAGGACACCCAGTTCCACATCAACCCGACCGGCAACTTCATCATCGGTGGTCCGGTAGGCGACTGCGGCCTGACAGGCCGCAAGATCATCGTCGACAGCTACGGCGGCATGGCCCGTCACGGCGGTGGCGCATTCTCCGGCAAGGACCCGTCCAAGGTTGACCGCTCCGCGGCCTACGCCGGTCGCTACGTGGCCAAGAACATCGTCGCTGCCGGCCTGGCCGACCGTTGCGAAATCCAGGTTTCCTACGCCATCGGCGTCGCCCAGCCGACCTCGATCTCGTTGAACACCTTCGGCACCGGCAAGATCAGCGATGACCAGATCATCAAGCTGGTCCGCGAAATCTTCGACTTGCGCCCATACGCCATCACCACCATGCTCGACCTGCTGCACCCGATGTATCAGGAGACCGCAGCCTACGGCCACTTCGGTCGTACCCCGGAACAGAAGACCGTGGGCGAAGACACCTTCACCACCTTCACCTGGGAAAAAACCGACCGCATCGACGCCCTGCGCGCAGCTGCCGGCCTGTAAAGACACCCGTGTCACAAAAGCCCTTCATGGTCCGCCATGAAGGGCTTTTTCATGCAGGCCACGGCAAGCGATGCCAGTGCCAAGCCTGCGGACGGCCCGGTGCAGTCAGCCGACACATGCGGTAAGAAAGCCCAGCCCATCGCAGGGTTTGTCAATGCCAGGACTGATCTAGGCTGTGCTTTTGAGTCGAGCAAGGATGCTCCGGCATGCACCTTTTCCCTGGTTTCGTATTTTCCCTCTGCTGTTTCACTGCCCATGCCGCGCCCTGCCCGGACTGGCCGAAAGAACGTGGCCTGCGCGAAATCGAGGCCCTGGGGCAACAGATCGCGCAATGGGATGAGCGCTACCATCGCCAAGGCGTTTCGCCGGTGGCCGACGAACTCTACGATCAATCCCGTCAGGCCCTGCAACGCTGGCGTGGCTGTTTTACCGCCAACGAAACCCCACCGGACAGTCCACTGCTCAAGGCCCGCGGACCGACGTCCCATCCCTTTGCCCATACCGGCCTGGACAAACTGCCGGACGAACAGGCGGTCCGCGACTGGATCGGCAAACGCCAGGATCTATGGGTCCAGCCCAAGATCGATGGCGTGGCGGTGACGCTCAGCTATCGGCAAGGCCGATTGCACCAGGTCATCAGCCGGGGCGACGGCCTCACGGGCCAGGACTGGACCGACAGTGCCCGTCTGATCACGGCCATTCCCGCGCAGTTGCCACAGCCGCTCGACCTGGTACTGCAGGGCGAGCTGTACTGGCGCCAGAACAACCATATCCAGGCCGAACACGGCAGCCTGAACGCCCGCAGCACGGTCGCCGGCCTGATGGCCCGGCACCAGTTGCAAGCCCACGAAGCCGAAGGCATCGGGCTGTTCGTCTGGGACTGGCCCGATGGCCCGAAGACCCAGCTTGAACGCCTGCAGGGGCTGAGCGCACTGGGCTTCCCCGACAGCGCGACCTACAGCCAGCCGATCAGCCAGTTTGCCGAGGCCCGACACTGGCGCGAGTACTGGTTCCGCCAGCCGTTACCGTTCGCCAGCGACGGCGTGGTTCTGCGCCAGGGCCAACGACCACCTGCACGCCTCTGGCAGGCGCGACCACCGCATTGGGGCGTCGCCTGGAAATACCCTTACGCCCAGGCCCTGGCCCATGTGCGCAAGGTCAGCTTTGCGATCGGCCGCACCGGACGGATCACGCCCCTGCTCGAACTGATCCCGGTACGCCTGGATGATCGACAGATCAGGCGGGTCAGCGTCGGCTCCCTGCCACGCTGGCGGGAACTGGACGTGCGCCCCGGCGATCAGGTCGCGATCAGCCTGGCCGGCCTGACCATCCCGCGCCTGGACGACGTGGTCTGGCGCAGCGTCGAGCGTGAACCGGTGGCGGTTCCCGACCCGGAAGATTTTCATGAGTTGAGTTGCTGGCGCTACAGCCCCGGCTGCGAGAGCCAGTTTCTCGCCCGCCTGGCCTGGCTGAGCGGCAAGCAGGGGCTGGCGCTGCCAAGGCTGGGGCGCGGTACCTGGGAAAAGCTGATTCGTGCGGGGCGTCTTGAACAACTGCTCGATTGGCTGACCCTTGATGCCCGCGAGCTTGCTAACATTGCCGGCCTGGGCCCGCATGGCAGTCGACAGTTGCTCGATAACGTACACATGGCCCGGCAGCAGCCATTCGAGCGCTGGCTGAAAGCCCTGGGATTGCCGGCAACCGCCGGCATCAGGCTGGACGGTACCTGGCAATCGCTCGCCAGCCGCAGCATTGAGGACTGGCAAAGCCAACCTGGGATCGGTCCCGAACGGGCCGCGCAATTGAGTGCCTTCTTTCGGCATCCGCAAGTGCTGGCCTTGGCTGAATCATTGCGTGTAGCCGGAATCGATGGGTTCTGAGGAAGAATTTGCACGCCGACCCGGAGCAGTCATACAACCGAATCGGCTTTATTTCGTTCATTGTCACTTTTCAGTATTTTTCAACACGGAGCCTTTCATGAAATTTCCCTCTCCACTGGTGCTTTTCACCCTGTGCACCGTCATGACCGCCCCGCTCCTGGCTGCCGAAGAACAACCCGAACTGACCGGCTGTGCAGCCAAGCGCCAGGCGATCGGCAACCAGCTTGAAATCGCCAAGACCCAAGGCAACAGCGAACAACAGGCCGGCCTGGAAAAAGCCCTGGATGAAGTCACCACCCATTGCACCGATGCTTCGCTGAAAAAGGAGCGGGAAAACAAGGTGCTCGACGCCAGGCACGAAGTCAGCCGCCGCCAGTCCGATCTCGACAAGGCGATGAAAAAGGGCGACCCGGACAAGATCAACAAGCGCAAGGACAAGCTGGCCGAGTCGCGCAAGGTGTTGCAGGAAGCACTGGACGAGCTGGACAAGTAACGCAGCGTCTACTCAGTGATCGCGAAACTCCTTGTGGCAGGCATCGCAGGCATCCTCGACCCGCTCCACCGCCGGCCTGAGCAGGCTGGCCTGGTAGGGCTGAACCTTGCTGGCAATCACCAGCTCGCCGGTGGCACCCTCCAGCGAACGGGCCAGTTCCTGGAAACGCGCCTGTTTTTGCCAGACATCAGCCTTGGCGCTGGTATGCTCCGTTTCCTTGACCTGTGGGAAGTGTTTCCACGGCTCATGGGACAAGCTGTCCAGTTTGATTGCGCCCTCGGCAAAACGCGGGCCGTCGAAAGGAATCCGGCCGCGCAACATGCCGCCCAGATCCTCGCTGGTCTTGAGCATCTGCTTGAAAATGGCCTTGCGCTGGCCCAATGGCGAATTCGGATCGATACCGCCACAGGCGGCGAGACTCAGGCCGGCCAGCAATACAACGAATATTTTCTTGATAGTCATGATGGCATCAGGTCACGGGAAACGGCGGCCAGTATCCTCGCCTGAAGATCAAAGACCAATAGGCCAGGCCGCCAATACCCACAATAAATGAATGGATTACCTGAACAAAGACTGAACAGGTAGTCGCTCAAGGAATACGCTTGTTCATGAAAACCACTTACAAACGCCTGGGCTGGAGCCTGCTCGCCCTGGCACTGCTAGCCGGCTGTAACGGCAAGGACAACCAGCCCCATGTGGCGGTGACCACCTATGTAAAGGCTGACTGGAAAGCGCTGCCGAGCGTTTCCGATGCCGACCTGCAGGCCGGCTTTGCCTCGTGGCGCAGTGCCTGCACCCGTTTGAAGAACGACGCTACCTGGGCGAACACCTGCGCCGCCGCGAGCACTGTGCCCACGGAGCCGACAGCCATTCGCGCCTTCCTCCAGCAGAACCTCGAGGTCTACGGACTGCGCTCGGCGCAAAACAGTGCAGACGGCTTGATCACCGGCTATTACGAGCCGGTCTACCCCGGCAGCCTGACCCGCACGGACAAGGCCACGGTGCCGGTCTACGGCGTACCAGACGATCTGATCATCGTCCAACTGGAAAGCATCTACCCCGAACTCAAGGGCAAACGCCTGCGCGGACGCCTGGAAGGCCGGGTCGTCAAACCCTATGACGATGCCGCACTGATCGCCACCCAGGGCGTCAAGGCGCCGGTGCTGGCCTGGCTGACCGACCCGATGGACTTGCAGTTCCTGCAGATCCAGGGCTCGGGTCGAATTCGCCTGGATGACGGTCGACAACTGCGGATCGGTTACGCGGACCAGAACGGCTACCCCTACCGCGCCATTGGCCGCTGGCTGGTGGAACAGGGCGAGCTGAAAAAGGAAGACGTCACCATGGGCACCATCAGCGCCTGGGCCAAGGCCCATCCGACGCGCATCCCACAGTTGCTGGGCAGCAACCCGAGTTACGTGTTCTTCGCCCGCAACCCGGACAGCAACGAAGGTCCGCGCGGCTCGCTGAACGTGCCGCTGACCGCCGGCTATAGCGTCGCGGTGGACCGCAAGGTCATTCCACTGGGCAGCCTGCTGTGGCTGTCGACGACCCGTCCGGACGGCACGCCGCTGGTGCGGCCGGTGGCTGCGCAGGATACCGGCGGGGCCATCGCCGGCGAAGTGCGTGCCGATCTGTTCTGGGGCACTGGCGATGCCGCCGGGCAACTGGCCGGGGACATGAAACAGAAGGGCAATATCTGGATGCTGTGGCCCAAGGGCATGGCGTTGCCCCAGGTGCCGGATATCGGTAGCTGATTGCGGCGCAAGCCGTCATGGCCTATTCGCGGGCACGCTCGACTCCTACAGGTTCACACCCCCTGTAGGATCCGGGCTTGCCCGCGAAAAAGCCTTCGCCAGACCTCAGATGGATACGAAGAAGAAACTCAGAATCAACCCCATCCCCACCAACCACACCACCGAGCGCAACACCGCCCAGTCAGCCAGGTAGCAGATGATGTACAGCAGCCGACTGGTGACGAACAGCACCGCCAGCACATTGATGGTCACCAGCGAGGCATGTCCCGCCAGATGCGCGATGATCACCGCCGCCGCGAAGGCCGGCGTCACTTCGAAACTGTTCAATTGCGCCGAATGCGCGCGTTTGGCAAAACCGTCGAGGGTTTCCAGAAACGCCCGCGGATCGTGGTTTTGCCGGGGCCCGTACTTGCCGCCACTGAACTTGGCAATGCCGGTGCACAGGTACGGCAGGATGATCGCGATCAATACACACCAGAATGCTGGAGTCATGACAAGGTCCTTGTTATTAGCGTTTCATGATGAACAGGCCGACCAGCAACGCAAGCACGCTGGTTTCGCGCACAACCACGGCTCGCCCCCTTGAGCCAGCCGCAGCGACCACAACACTAGCGCATAACACCCCCTCCGGGGGCGCATTGTGCAAATAGGTTCACAACGTGGCGATCGACCCGCCTCCACGAGTGCAACACACACGCACAGAGACCAATCGGTCACTTTCGAGACGACGCCCCCGACTCCGACCCTGCACTTTCGCTGCGAATCTGCGCATGACTGATCAGGGCGAAGATAAAGCTGCCGCCAATGATATTGCCGGCCAGCGTAGGGCCGGCGAAGTGTAACCAGAACTCGTGCCAGGACAATTCCCCGGCGAACACCAGATACGAAACCTCGGCCGAGCCAACCACGATATGGGTGAAATCCCCTAGCGCCATGAGGTAGGTGATCAGGACGATGATCCACATTTTCGCGCTTTCCATGGACGGAATCATCCAGACCATGGTGGCGATCATCCAGCCGGAAACGATGCCCTTGGCGAACATCTGTGGAGGTTCATTCTCCATGACCTTGCGGCCGATCTCCAGGAAAGCCAGGTCGGTCTTGGCGTCGAAGATCGGCAGATGCAGCATCACATAGGCCATCAGCAACGTGCCGCAGAGGTTGCCCGCCAGCACCACGCCCCACAACCGCAGCAAACGGCCAAGGTTGAACAGGGTCGGCTGGCTCATCAACGGCAGCACCGCCGTCAGGGTGTTTTCCGTGAACAACTGCTGACGCCCGAGGATCACCGCAAGAAAGCCTGCGCAATACCCGAAGCTGGCGATCACCTTGAACGCTTCGCCTTCCGGCAACCGGGAGTTGAGCAAGCCCATTGCCATCAGCGACAGGCCCATGGTCAGGCCGGCAGCCAGCGCCGACCAGGCGAGCGCGGCCACGCTGCGTTCCAGTTCCTGATCGCCCTGCAAGCGGATGATTTCATGCAACACCGCCGCCCGTGGCGGCTGGTTGCGCTCGACGTCCTGCCGCTCTTCGGGCGACAGATCGGGAGTCTTGCCGTCTTTTTGCGTATCCATCGAAGCCTGCCCCATGGTGTGTCTGCAAATGGGACACCAGGGGCTGGCAGCTGTTCACTGGTTCGCGCTGGTCTCGTCGTCCTTGAACTGATCCTTCACGTACTTGATTTCGGTCCGGCCATGGGGCGCCGGCAGGCCGTCTTCGCCGAGGTTGACGAAGACCATCTTTTCCACGGTCAGGATGCTCTTGCGGGTGATCTTGTTACGCACCTCGCAGGTCAGGGTGATCGAGGTACGGCCGAATTCGGTGGCGGTGATGCCCAGCTCGATGATGTCGCCCTGGCGCGAGGCGCTGACGAAGTTGATCTCGGAAATGTATTTGGTCACCACCCGCTGGTTGCCCAGTTGGACGATGGCGTAGATCGCCGCTTCCTCGTCGATCCAGCGCAGCAGGCTGCCGCCGAACAGGGTGCCGTTGGGGTTGAGGTCTTCGGGTTTGACCCATTTGCGGGTGTGGAAATTCATGCGCGCTCCTGACCGTCTTGCCATTGATGCCGGCTATCATGGCAGACCGTACGGTCAAGCTCTATGAGCACTCGACTATGGTCGTCATGAGCATTCTTCATCGAACCGACGGAAACCCTTGGGAAGTGCGCAGCAGGCCGCTATAATCAGCGCCGATCAAAACGGTCATCTTCAGCTGATACCGTTTTCCCGCCACCCGTCCGAGGGGCGCTGCAGCAGGTTCGACCTGTCAGGCTCGGATGGGGCGTTCTCCGGTCGTGATACGCGTCCGGATACTAAACGCACAACGGCGCCCATTCGCACATTACGAATGGAGGCTCTCTATGAGCGCTGTCAACACGCCTGCAGATTTCACTGACTATAAAGTCGCCGACATGTCCCTGGCTGCCTGGGGCCGTCGCGAAATCATCATCGCCGAATCGGAAATGCCAGCCCTGATGGGCCTGCGTCGCAAGTATCTGGCCGAGCAACCGCTCAAGGGCGCCAAGATCCTGGGCTGCATTCACATGACCATCCAGACCGCCGTGCTGATCGAAACCCTGGTTGCCCTGGGTGCCGAAGTGCGCTGGTCGTCCTGCAACATCTTCTCGACCCAGGACCAGGCCGCTGCCGCCATCGCCGCTGCCGGCATCCCGGTTTTCGCCTGGAAAGGTGAAACAGAGCAGGAATACGAGTGGTGCCTGGAGCAGACCATCCTCAAGGATGGCGCACCGTGGGATACCAACATGATCCTCGACGACGGCGGCGACCTGACCGAACTGCTGCACAAGAAGTACCCGCAGGTCCTGGAAAAGGTCCACGGCGTCACCGAAGAAACCACCACCGGCGTACACCGCCTGCTGGACATGCTGGCCAAGGGCGAGCTGAAGATCCCGGCGATCAACGTCAACGACTCGGTCACCAAGAGCAAGAACGACAACAAGTACGGCTGCCGTCACAGCCTGAACGATGCCATCAAGCGTGGCACCGACCACCTGCTGTCGGGCAAGCAGGCCCTGGTGATCGGCTATGGTGACGTGGGCAAGGGTTCGGCCCAGTCCCTGCGTCAGGAAGGCATGATCGTCAAGGTCACCGAAGTCGACCCGATCTGCGCCATGCAAGCCTGCATGGACGGCTTCGAAGTGGTTTCGCCGTTCATCGACGGGATCAACAACGGCACCGAAGCCAGCATCGACAAGGCCCTGCTGGGCAAGATCGACCTGATCGTTACCACCACCGGTAACGTCAACGTCTGCGATGCCAACATGCTCAAGGCCCTGAAGAAGCGTGCCGTGGTCTGCAACATCGGTCACTTCGACAACGAAATCGACACCGCTTTCATGCGCAAGAACTGGGCATGGGAAGAAGTGAAGCCACAGGTACACAAGATCCACCGTACCGGCCATGGCGATTTCGACCCACAGAACGACGACTACCTGATCCTGCTGGCCGAAGGCCGTCTGGTGAACCTGGGCAACGCCACGGGTCACCCAAGCCGTATCATGGACGGTTCGTTCGCCAACCAGGTACTGGCGCAGATCTTCCTGTTCGGCCAGAAATACGCCGACCTGTCGCCAGCCCAGAAAGCCGAGCGCCTGACCGTTGAAGTACTGCCGAAGAAACTCGACGAAGAAGTGGCCCTGGAAATGGTCCGCGGCTTCGGCGGCGTGGTGACCCAACTGACCAAGACCCAGGCCGACTACATCGGCGTGGGCGTCGAAGGTCCGTTCAAGCCGCACGCCTACCGCTACTGATTGGTCTGGCTGCCTGCTCTCCCGGCGAGAGCAGGCTTTTGTAGGAGCGGCGGTGCGGCGCCCCGACTTGCCTGCGATAGCAACGCCTCGATATGGCTGAAAAGCCGTGGGGCCTGCATCGCGGACCTGTCGGAGAGCCCCACCGCCGCTTCCACATCGGTATTCTGAGCTTCCATAGGTATTACCATGTCCCAAGATCGTCGCTACAGCTTCGAGTTCTTCCCGACCAAGACCGATGCTGGGCATGAAAAACTGCTTGCCACTGCCCGCCAGTTGGCCAGCCACAATCCCGACTTCTTCTCCTGCACCTATGGCGCCGGTGGTTCGACCCGCGACCGCACGCTCAACACCGTGCTGCAACTCGAGAATGAAGTGAAGATTCCGTCTGCGCCGCACCTGTCCTGCGTGGGCGACAGCAAGGACGACCTGCGCGACCTGCTGACCCAGTACAAGGACGCCGGCATCAAGCGCATCGTCGCCCTGCGCGGCGACCTGCCATCCGGCATGGGCATGGCCAGCGGCGAACTGCGCCACGCCAATGACCTGGTCAGCTTCATCCGTGAAGAGACCGGCAGCCATTTCCACATCGAAGTCGCCGCCTATCCGGAAATGCATCCGCAGGCACGCAACTTCGAGGACGACATCCAGCATTTCGTGCGCAAGGCCAACGCCGGTGCCGACAGTGCGATCACCCAGTACTTCTTCAACGCCGACAGCTATTTCTACTTCGTCGATCGCGTACGGGCACTGGGAGTGAACATCCCGATCGTGCCGGGCATCATGCCGATCACCAACTACAGCAAGCTGGCGCGCTTCTCCGACGCCTGCGGTGCAGAAATCCCACGCTGGATCCGCAAACAGCTGGAAGCCTACGGTGATGACAGCCAGAGCATCCAGGCATTCGGCGAGCAGGTAGTCACCGAGATGTCCGAACGCCTGCTGCAAGGCGGCGCCCCAGGGCTGCATTTCTACACCCTGAACCTGGCCGAACCGAGCCTGGCGGTCTGGAACAACCTCAAGCTGCCACGTTGAGAGCTTTGCATGCCTGCGATAGGTCGTAGGCATGCATTTCATTGAAGCTCACGGAAGACTTTTGCCATGACTGTTACTTCTCATATCTCCCGCCCTCAACTGGTTTACCTGGTGTTCGGGCCGGAGACCTACCACCAGGAAGCGGTTTTCAGTATCGCCAGTGCACTCGCTCGCCTGCGTGAAACGCCAGACGCGGCAATCGATATCCAGGTTTTCAGCGACAGGGCAGAGCCCTATCAGCACCTGCCCGTTCATGTCAGGCCACTGGACGAAGCAACCCGCGAGGCGTGGTGCAAACCTCATGGTTATCACTTCCGGACCAAGCATGTCGCCCTAAGCAAAGTGCTTGAGGAGTGCGAGCAGGCACTACTGATCGATACGGACACGTTCTTTCACTGTTCGCCGATCGAGTTGTTCAACCGTGTAGAACCCGGAACCCTGCTGTGCAATGCGTTTTACACGCCCTATGGAGAAAACAGGAAATCGCTGCTGTACACGGCACTCTCCGAAAGGCTCAAGGAGCAAAATCTGGCCGATGACCAGATGATGACCCTCAACTCGGGTGTCATCGGTTTGAACCGACAGGACGCAAGCGTTCTGGACCAGTCAATCAAGTTGATGGATGAGCTCTTCCCTTTCGCTCAAGGCGCCTACACCCTGGAAGAATTCTGCCTATCGATAGCGGCCTACCGCACCCTCGACGTTAAAGAGTGCCCTGATCTGATTCACCACTACTGGGGTCGCAAGCAGCTGTTTCGGGCAAAGATCAAGGCCTGGATACGCAAACATGGTGCGAATCCAACCAGCAGCGCCGCACTTGATGATACCCGCAAGGTAACAGACCGCCTGCCACGCCCACCACGCGGACGAAGGCTGTTCAACAAGCTCATCACTCAGGCCCTGCCAAAACAGCAACGCCAGTTTTTCCGGGAAATTCTCTATGGCTGCTACGAGCATCCCAACGAGTTCGACTTGGCCTGTAATACCGTCTGGTGGGAAAAGGCACGTCAGAGCCTCGAAGAACGTCAGGGCAAAGCCCTGACCAATGAAGAGCTGGGCCGCTGGTTTGATCGCACCACCATACGCCTGTTACTGGGTAATCGTCGTAAAACCATTTACCAGCACTTGTTGCAGCGTCCTGACAAGTAACGCTGCATGCTTCTATTCAGGGACTGATCATCGTACCCTCTGACAATGCCCGTCATTGTCCAGATTCTGACCACCCTCCTCCTCACCTGCCTGAGCCTGACGGTCCGGGGTGAGCGGCTGCACATCGTCACCGACCCCTGGGCACCCTATGCCTATGAGGAAAACGGCCAGGCCAGAGGACTCGACTACGAAACCACAGCGATTGTCTTCCAGCGCCTGGGAATAGAAGTGGAGTGGCAGTTCATGCCCTGGAAACGTTGCCTGGCGATGATCGAGCAAGGCCAGGCGGACGGTGTCCTGGATATCTTTCACAACAACCAGCGCGATGACAGTCTGCTGTATCCCGACGAAGCCCTTTCCGAAGTGGAGTTCGTACTGTTTTACGCCAAAGCGCACCCCCACCCCTTCAATAGCCTGAACGACCTTCGGGGGCTGACCGTGGGTGTCACCCCAGGCTACCAGTACAGCCCGCCATTCAACGAGTCGCGCCTGTTCAAGCGCGAACCGGCACCCAGCCAGGAGTCCAACTTCGGCAAACTGGCATTGGGCCGCGTCGACCTGGTGATCACCGACCGCCGGGTCGGCCACTACACGCTGCACGCCTTGAACCTGCAGGAGCAGATCGCGCAATACCCCACCGTGATCAGCCACAACAGGCAGTACCTGGCCTTGCGCCGCAACGCCGGGATGGATCTGCTGATGCAGCGCTTCAATGCCGAACTCAAGCGTTTCAAGCGTGAACCGGCCTACGCCGAACTCCTTGCCCGCTATACCGGCACGTACAGCGCCAAGAAAGCCCGGTGAACCGTTGAGCAGCAGGAAAGCAGCACAGAACGATTGCTCTGTTATACTGCCCCTTCCCGCCAGGCTTACGCCCGGACGCTCGACCTTGCATCAGGTATTCCGACACAGTGACCTGCGCCGCCAAAGAGCCAGCGCGCGCTGTGCGTAGAGCCTCAAGATCCAGCATTACCGGACGGGATTGCGTCCTCCAGGACTGGATGAAAAAACGCCGCACACACTGCCGGCCACGTTCGTTCAGCGCCCAGACGCCATTCGCGCCAGGCAAGATTCCCATCGGGCTTTGCCCTAACTGAACAGGATTACTCATGTCCTTTGCTTCCCTCGGTCTCTCCGAGGCTTTGGTCGGCGCCATCGAGGCTGCCGGCTACACCGAGCCTACTCCGGTGCAACAGCGGGCCATTCCCGCCGTGTTGCAAGGCCGCGACCTGATGGTCGCCGCACAGACAGGTACTGGTAAAACCGGCGGCTTCGCCCTCCCGATTCTGGAGCGGTTGTTCCCCAATGGTCACCCGGACAAATCCCAGCGCCACGGCCCGCGCCAACCTCGCGTGCTGGTCCTGACCCCAACCCGCGAACTCGCCGCCCAGGTCCATGAAAGCTTCAAGCTCTATGCCCGCGACCTGAAGTTCGTCAGCGCCTGCATCTTCGGCGGTGTCGGCATGAACCCGCAGGTACAGGCCATGGCCCGTGGCGTCGACGTGCTCGTCGCCTGCCCGGGCCGCCTGCTGGACCTGGCCGGACAAGGCAGCGTCGACCTGTCCCACGTGGAAATCCTCGTGTTGGACGAAGCCGACCGCATGCTCGACATGGGCTTCGTCCATGACGTGAAGAAGGTTCTCGCACGACTGCCGGCCAAACGGCAGAACCTGCTGTTCTCGGCAACCTTCTCCAAGGACATCACCGACCTCGCCGGCAAGTTGCTGCACAACCCGGAACGCATCGAAGTGACGCCGCCGAACACCACGGTCGAGCGCATCGAGCAACGCGTGTTCCGCCTGGCCGCCAGTCACAAACGGGCATTGCTGGCCCACCTGATCACCACAGGCGCCTGGGAACAGGTGCTGGTGTTCACCCGTACCAAGCACGGCGCCAACCGTCTGGCCGAGTACCTGGACAAGCATGGCCTGAGCGCTGCGGCGATTCACGGTAACAAGAGCCAGAACGCCCGCACCAAGGCCCTGGCCGACTTCAAGGCTGGCGAAATACGCATCCTGGTCGCCACCGATATCGCGGCCCGTGGCCTGGATATCGACCAGTTGCCACACGTGGTCAACTTCGAGCTGCCGAACGTCGATGAAGACTACGTCCACCGTATCGGTCGTACCGGCCGCGCCGGGCGCTCGGGCGAGGCGATTTCCCTGGTTGCCCCGGACGAAGAGAAGCTGCTCAAAAGCATCGAACGCATGACCCGGCAGAAGATCGCCGATGGCGACCTGGTGGGCTTTGACGCCAGTGCCGTGGAAGCCGAAAAACCGGAAGTGCGCGAGCGTCCGGAAGGCCGCAATCCGCGCAATGCCCGCGCCCCTCGGGGTGAGTCGGACAAGGGCGGCGGCAGTGGTCGCAAGGACAAGGGTAAGGACAAGGGCGGCAAGGAAAAGGAAAAATCGGCGAGCAGCGGTCGTGGCGAGCGTCCGGCCCGCGAGCAGAAACCCCGTGACCCACAACCACGCCAAGTGCCACGCCCGGCCCCGGACCGTGATCCGGAAGAGTTCCTGGATGATGATGTGGACAACTTCGGCAATCGCGTCGATTACGTGCCACCGGCGGCGCCGAAAAACCAGGGCCGTGGTCGCCGTCCAGGCACCGCCGCCCAGAGTGCCCCACGTAGCAGCGCCGGTGGTGCGGCCCAAGGTCGCCAGAATAGCCAGCGCAGCAATAATGGCACGGGCGCTAGCACTGGGTCCGGAGCAGGCGCTGGCACGCCGAAACGCAATGGCCGCAACGGCGCATCGCGCGACGGCCAGCCACGCCGCGATGATTCGCGCAGCCGCCGTCCGGCACGGGACGAGCAATCGACCCGTCAGGAACCGGCCGTGAAAAGCCCGCGTGAAAACCAGCCGAAGATCATGCACAAGGAGCCGAAGATCGATCGCTCCCTGACGCCTGAGCAACTGGACCAGTTGCCGAACCGCCCGCGTGGCGAAAAACCGGCGTTGCTGACCCGCAATCGCTGAGTTTTCCACGGCAATGAAAACGCCCCCGGCTCTCACGAACCGGGGGCGTTTTGTTATGCAGACAAGCTTGAAGTATTACTTGGCTTTTACGCCTTCGAACGAAACATCCAGGTCCAGGGTCTGGGAAGATGGACCCGGGCCTTTGATACCGAAATCGTTCAGGTTGAGGGTGGTGGTGCCGTTGAAGCCGGCACGGTAGCCGCCCCACGGATCCTTGCCTTCACCGTTGAAGGTCGCCTTGAAGGTCACCGGCTTCGTCACGCCGTGCAGGGTCAGATCACCAGTCACGTCAGCAGTTTTCTCGCCAGTGGACTTGACGGCGGTGGAGACGAACTTGGCTTCCGGATACTTGGCGACGTCCAGGAAGTCTTTGCTGGCGATGTGCTTGTCACGCTCGGCATGGTTGGAGAACAGGCTGGCGGTTTTCAGCTCGACTTCGATCTTGCTGGCTTCAGGCGCCTTGGCGTCGAAGCTGAACTTGCCGCTCCAGTCCTTGAACGTACCGTGAACGAAGCTGTAGCCCAGGTGGCTGATTTTCCAATCGATGAAAGCGTGCTGGCCTTCCTTGTCGATCACGTAGTCAGCGGCCATCGCCTGACCGGCAGTGAACAGTGCGGTACCGATTGCCAGAGCGGCGAGAGTCTTTTTCAACATACTTCTATTCCTTTTGAGTCGAGGTTGAACATCAGGCTTTGCGACCCAGCATGCGGGTCAGCGTCGCATCACGATCGATAAAATGGTGTTTCAGAGCGGCCAGGCCGTGCAGGACGGCAAAAACCACTACCGTCCAGGCCAGGTATAGGTGAACCGTGCCCGCGACATCCGCCTGATCGGGGATGCTGGAAATCCAGGCCGGCACGTCGAACAGATTGAACACCGGAATCCCGACACCTTCTGCGGTGGAAATCAGGTACCCGGAGAACATCAGGGCAAACAGCCCCAGATAGAGAAACGCATGACCGAACTTCGCCCCCAGGCGAGTCAACCGGCCATGATTGGACGGTGCTGGCGGCGGCGGGCTGACGAAACGCCAGAGCACCCGCACAACCATCACCGCGAACAGGGTCAAGCCGATACTTTTATGCAGGTCCGGAGCAGCCTTGCGATATTCGCTGTAATAATCGAGACCGACCATCCACAGGCCCAGCGCAAAAAGACTGAAGACCACCAGCGCCACGCCCCAATGCAGGAACATGCTGACAGCACCGTAGCGAGAGGATGAATTACGTAGCTGCATGGTCGAAGAGATCCTGTAAGTACTGCACCCAAGACTAATGATTTACCTATCGAATTAAAGCGAAAAATTTCGCTTTGAAATATCGAGAAATACGATAATAAGTCTGGAACGAGCAGGTTAAGAAAATATTAAGATAGCCGCTTATCTGGGACAGGCTGGCGAACGACTTTATCCGAGGCACCTGTAAATAATCCTTGGCGCGGCTGCAAGCCATATCATCCGGGCTTTTCGCCCATTCCATGGATGTCTGGATAGCCGGCACGGGTTGTCCCTTCGTCCGGCATTGCATAGGCTTGCGCGATTGTTGGCCGGCGCCTGTCGCAAGCGGCCCGTGGGAGATTGGAAATGAGCCTGAACAACCAGTGGATGCAACGCGACCTCGCGGTGCTGTGGCATCCCTGCACCCAGATGAAAGATCACGAGCAACTGCCGATGATTCCCATCAAGCGCGGCGACGGCGTGTGGCTGGAGGATTTCGACGGCAAGCGCTACCTCGATGCCGTCAGCTCCTGGTGGGTCAATGTGTTCGGCCACTGCAATCCCCGCATCAGCCAGCGGATCAAGGATCAGGTCGACCAGCTGGAACACGTGATCCTCGCCGGTTTCAGCCATCAGCCGGTGATCGAGCTGTCCGAGCGCCTGGTGAAGATGACACCCGAGGGCCTGACCCGCTGCTTCTATGCCGACAACGGTTCGTCGTGCATCGAGGTCGCGTTGAAAATGAGCTTTCACTACTGGCTCAACCGTGGCCAACCGCAGAAGAAACGCTACATCACCCTGACCAACAGCTACCACGGCGAAACCGTGGCGGCGATGTCGGTCGGCGACGTGCCGCTGTTCACCGAAACCTACAAGGCGCTGCTGCTGGACACCATCAAGGTGCCAAGCCCGGATTGCTACCTGCGGCCGCAGGGCATGAGCTGGGAAGAGCATTCGCGCACGATGTTCCAGGTCATGGAGCAGACCCTGGCCGACAACCACCAGAGCGTCGCCGCGGTCATCGTCGAGCCGCTGATCCAGGGCGCTGGCGGCATGCGCATGTACCATCCGGTCTACCTCAAGCTGCTACGCGAGGCCTGCGACCGTTATGGCGTGCACCTGATCCACGACGAAATCGCCGTGGGCTTCGGCCGGACCGGCACGATGTTCGCCTGCGAGCAGGCCGGTATCCGCCCGGATTTCCTCTGCCTGTCCAAGGCCCTCACCGGCGGCTACCTGCCCCTGGCGGCCTGCCTGACCACCGAGGATGTCTATAGCGCCTTCTACGACGACTACCCGACCCTGCGGGCGTTCCTGCATTCCCACAGCTACACCGGCAATCCGCTGGCCTGCGCGGCGGCACTGGCGACCCTGGACATCTTCGAGCAGGACAACGTCATCGAGAACAACCGCGCCTTGGCCCAGCGGATGGCCAGTTCCACCGCGCACCTGGTGGATCACCCGCATGTGGCCGAAGTGCGCCAGACCGGCATGGCCCTGGCGATCGAGATGGTCCGGGACAAGGCCGACAAAACTGCCTACCCGTGGCAGGAGCGGCGTGGCCTCAAGGTGTTCCAGCATGCTCTGGAGCGTGGCGCCCTATTGCGGCCGCTGGGCAACGTGGTGTATTTCCTGCCGCCCTACGTGATCACCCCGGAGCAGATCGATTTCCTCGCCGAGGTGGCCAGCGAAGGGATCGACATCGCCACCCGTAGCGCGGTCAGCGTGGCCGTGCCGAAGAACTTCCACCCGGACTTCCGTGATCCGGGCTAGGGTGCAGGCCCAAGACAGCCGGCGTCCATGACGCCAGCTTCGCGGCGGTGCGGCGAATGGGTCCGGCCCGGCAACACATCATTTCGATATTCAGAGATACACCATGAGACTGTCCCGCTTTTTTATCGACGCCCCCCTGAGCCTCGGCGAACACCAGTTGCCGGAAGCCCAGGCCCACTACATCGGCCGCGTACTGCGCATGGCCGAGGGTGACGCGCTACAAGTGTTCGACGGTTCGGGCAACGAATTCCTCGGCAGCCTGCTGGAAGTCGGCAAGAAACACGTGCGCGTGCAACTGACCGAAACCTTCGCCGGCCAGCCTGACTCGCCGCTGCATCTGCATCTCGGCCAGGGCCTGTCCCGGGGCGAACGCATGGACTGGGCGATCCAGAAAGCCACCGAGTTGGGCGTGAGCGAAATCACCCCGATCGTCAGCGAACGCTGCGAGGTACGACTCAAGGACGAACGCGCCGACAAGCGCCTGGCTCATTGGCGGCAGATCGCGATCAGCGCCTGTGAGCAATGCGGCCGCTCCACCCTGCCGGTGATCCACCCGCCACTGCTGCTCAATGAATGGCTGAAACAGACCGAAGCCGAGCTGAAACTGGTGCTGCACCCGGTCGCCGAGCCGCTGACCAGCCACCCCAAGCCCGCCAGCCTGGCCTTTCTGATCGGCCCGGAAGGCGGCCTGTCGGATGCCGAAGTCGAGCAGGCGGCACGCTCCGGTTACTGGCCGGCGCGCCTCGGTCCGCGCGTCCTGCGCACCGAAACCGCGCCGGTGGTGGCCCTCGCGGTGGCCCAGCAGCTCTGGGGCGACTTCTGACCGGTCAGATCACGTACCAGGAGATCGCCACGAAGTGCAGGAGACTGCCGGCGATCACGAACAGGTGCCAGATCCCATGGGAATGGCGCAGCCGGTGGTCCAGGGCAAAGAAAATGATACCCAGGGTATACAACACGCCCCCCGTGGCCAGCCAGATGAACCCGGCCATGCCCAGCGCCGCCAGCAAGGGTTTGATCGCCACCAGCACGATCCAGCCCATCACCGCATAGATCACGATCGACAGGACCCGCGCCTCCGAGCGCGGCTTGATCTCCTGCAACATGCCGACGACCGCCAGGCCCCAGACGATGCCGAAGAGCGTCCAGCCCCACGGCCCGCGCAGGGTGACCAGGCAGAACGGCGTGTAGCTGCCGGCGATCAGCAGGTAGATCGACAGGTGATCGACCTTCTGCATGATCACTTTCGCCCGCCCGCGTACGCTGTGGTACACGGTCGAAACGCTATACAGGGCCATTAACGTGACCCCGTAGATCGCCACGCTGACGATCTTCCAGGGGCTGCCATCCAGGCTCGCCATCACCAGCAGCCAGATGGCGCCGATGCACGCCAGCACCGCTCCTACCAAATGAGTCCAGGCGTTGAGTCGTTCCCCGTGATACATCTGCCACCTACCTCCATTGACCAGAACACTGCATCAGACTCGGGCCTGGCCGCGCGCAATGCAATACCCAGCCCATGAGCCCGATACCCTATACAGCTGCTTCCTGCTTCGAAAGAGGAAACACGCCGCCCTCAACAACCTCGTCGGTTGATGGACAAGGCCATCCGCCCCGCCAGGAAAAGCTGCTGCGGAAAAAAGCCTCGGCCAACCACCTGGGACTTGGGCACAATCGGAGCATTCGAAAAAGAGTCCGGCCCATGTTGATCGATGAAGAACTGACCCTGAAAAAGCTGGAAGTGTTCCTGGCCTTCATGCGCACCGGCAATCTGGCCCGCGCGGCGGCCGAGCTGCAGACCAGCAACGTCAGCGTACACCGCGCCATCCACTCTCTGGAAAATGCCCTGCGCTGCCCGTTGTTCAAGCATGAGGGACGCAACCTGACGCCGCTGGAAAGCGCCTATGTGCTGGAAGAACGGGCGCAGAAACTGATTCAGGACGTGGTCGAGAGCATCCGCGTGACCCGCGAAGCCGCCGGCTTCTCCGCCGAACGCTTCAAGCTCGGCTCGCTCTATTCGCTGACAGTGAAGACCGTACCGCAACTGATCATGGGCCTGAAGATCCGCCGCAGTGAACTGAACATCGACCTGATTCTCGGCTCGAACATCGATCTGCTGTACAAACTCAGGAACATGGAAGTGGACGCGATCCTCGTGTCGCTGGACGAAACCACCCATGACGCGGACTGCGAACACCTGCCCCTGTTCTCCGACGATATCTTTCTCGCCACCCCCGCCGACTCCCCCTTCGCCCATCAGGAACAGGTCGATCTGGCGGACCTGCGCGACATGACCTTCATCACCCTGACCCAGGGTTTTGCCACTCACCGTGACGGCAACCGGGTATTCGAGCAGGCGGGTTTCGAGCCCAAGGTGGCGATGCAGGTCAATGACATCTTCACCCTGTTGAGTATGGTCAGTTCAGGCGTCGGCTATGCCCTGCTGCCGGGGCGGATCGCCGCCGTGTACGAGAACCGGGTAAAACTGATCCCGTTGCAGGCGCGTTACCACCTGCAACAGCATATCGGCGTGGTGTTCCTCAAGGCCAAGGAACGCGATCCGAACCTGCTGGCACTCCTTGCGGAGTGCCGGATGTACGCCAACCACCGGCGTTGAACACGGTTCAGCCGACCAGCCCACGCACGATGAAGAACAGCACCGACGGCCCGAGCAGACAGCCAAGACCGGTATGGAACGTGGCGGTCAGCGCACCATAGGGCACCAGTCGCCGATCCGTCGCCGCGAGCCCGGCCGTCACCCCACTGACCGTGCCGGCCAGGCCGCCGAACACCATGGCCGAACGCGGGTTGTCCAAGCCCATCCAGCGCGCCGCTACCGGCGTGCCGACCATCACGATGATCGCCTTGATCAGGCCCGTGGCGATCGACAAGGCCATCACATCGGAACTGGCGCCAATCGCGGCACCGGTCACCGGCCCGACGATATAGGTCACTGCGCCGGCACCGATGGTGGTCATGCTCACTGCATCACGATAGCCGAAGGCCCAGGCCATGCTCGCGCCGACAATGAACGGCAACACCGTGCCCAACAGCAGCGATACCGCGCCGATCAGGCCAGCTTTCCTCGCCTCGGTGGCCTGCACCTCGAAAGCGGTCGCGACGATCGCGAAATCCCGCAACATGGCACCGCCCATCAGGCCAATGCCGGAGAACAACGCCATGTCCGCCAGGCCCTTCTGCCCGCCGGTCAGCGTGCCGCCGATCCAGGCCAGTACCAGGCCGATCACGATGGCGATCGCCGAACCGTGAATACGCCCCAAAGTCAGGTGCCTGGACAACAGCACCGACAGCCACATCACCACCCCGACCAGCGCGAATGCGGTGATCAGCCCATTGTGTTCCAGTGCTTTCTCGACAAGTGTCCACATATCAGCGACCTCCCGCGACATGGGCATCCGGCACCGACGGCTCGGCAGGCAAAGGCTCGCCCTTGTTGGTACGGCTGATCAGGGCGATGGTACAACCGCACAGCAGTACCGAACCGACAGCCGCCAGTACTGCAACCGGGCCACCGTGCAAGGCGGTGACCACGTTCTGGTTGGCAGCCATCGCGACCACCACGGGAATGTACAGTGCTCCCCAGAAGCCGACGCCCATCTCGCAGTCCTTGCTCATGCCGCCGTGCTTGTCCATCCACAAGCGGGCGCAGATCAACAGGATCATCGCGATCCCGACGCCGCCGACATTGGATTTGACGCCCAACAGCACACCGAGCATGTCACCCAGCACCACCCCTGCCAACGTACAGACCGCCAGCAGTGCCACACCGTAAATAATCATTGTTGTTATCCTCGCATCGCGTTGTCGAAGTTGTTGTTTTTGTCCTTCGAAGCAGCCGGTCTTTATCGGTGGCGGCGTCCCTCCTCATCCAGCAGTGCCTTGAGACTGTCCAGCCGGGCACCGTCGAAGGCCATCACGCTGCCTTGTTCGAATACCCGGCGCGCCAGGCCGGTCAAGACCGCGCCCGGTGGCAATTCGATCTGCAGGCGCACGCCGCGCTCGTAGGCACTTTGTACGGTGCCGCGCCAATCGACGAGCCGGCACATGTTGAACGCCAGGTCATCGCGGATCTGCTCAGCGCTACGCAACAGCCGGGCGCTGCTGCCACTGAGGTAGCCCAACCGTGGCACCTGCATCGGTATTCCGGTGAATGCGCTCGCCAGCTCTTGCGCCGGTTCATCCAGCAACGGGCAGTGCGAAGGCACGCTGACCGCCAGACGCCTGGCTACGCCCCCCTGCTGTTTCATCGCTGCGCCGACCCGTGCCATCGCCTCCTCGCTGCCGGCGATCACACACTGGTTGTCGGCATTGATATTCGCCAGATAGACCGGGGTGCCTGGGCCATGCACCTGGGCCAGCAACTTATCCACAGCCGTCAGGTCCAGGCCAATCAGCGCGGTCATTCCGTAGCCCTGTGGATAAGCCTGCTGCATCAGGCGGCCGCGCAGGCCGACCAGCCGCAGCGCATCGGCGAAATCCAGCGCTCCGGCGGCGACCGCCGCCGGATAGGCGCCGATCGACAAGCCGGCCACGTAGGCCGGCGGCATGCTGTTCTCCAACAGCAGCCGGGCTCCGGCGACGCCGGCGACCAGCAGGCAGAGCTGCACGGCACGGGTAGAGGCCAGAGCCTGTTCCGTGTCCAGCAACCCCAGGTTTTCCCCCAGCACATCGCTGGCTTCGCCCAGGCACTCGCGGACCACCGCCACATCGGGCAAGCGCCGCAACATGCCGGGCTGCTGCGCGCCCTGGCCGGGAAACACCAGCAGACTGCTCACGCCGCGTGCTCCTGGAGATTCCAGGGATCGCTCACCAACAGCGCACCGGCAGCCCCCTTGAGCAGCACACGTTGCGCCGATCCCGCCCACTCCGCCAAGGCCACCGCCCCCAGCGGGGTCTGCAACTGCAGGTCGACCCGGCAGAACGGATTATCGAGTTGCTGCAACAGCTCGGCAGCCCGATGGCGCGGGAGCATCTGTGGTGTGCGCAGGATCAAATCGAGATCGCTCTGCGGGTGCACGGTCGGCAAGCCGGTCGCCAATTCGAAGCCGGCACTGCCGCTGATGCCCCAGACCAGCCCCCAGGCATCGAGCAACGGCCGCAGTTGGCGCAGCGCCTGCAATGCCGGCTCGTCCCGCGTAACCAACGAACAATCGACCAGCGCCTCGGGACGGACCCGACGCTCAACCAACCCGCGTGGCATCAGCGTGGCGAAACGCTGCTCGCGCAGTGTCCCGCGCACACCGACCGGCACCTGATCTGCCGCCGTCAGCGCCCGCCGTACCACCACCGGCTGCCCCTGGCCCAGCACCTCGCTCACCCAGGCAGGGGCATCCGCCGGCAACTGCGCCGGGGTCAAACCCCAGAGCAAGTCGTGGGGAAGGTATTGAGCCTCGCTACGCATCGCGGCTCACCACTGTTCGCGCAACAGTTGCCGGACACGACTCGACGCAGCCCGGTTGCTTGCGCCCAGACGTACGCTCAGATCCGTACCGTGCTGCGCCACATCGCCGATGGCAGCGCCCAGGCAATCCTGCACGCGAGCCAGGTCCTGCGCCGTGGGCTGTTCGATCCGCTCCACATCGAGGGTGTGCCAGAGCAGGCCGAGGCTGGCATAGCTGTCGATGTCATAAGCCATCGGCGGCACGCTGGCGGCCAAGGCCTCGAGTTCCTCGACACTGCGCAGGGTCACCCGCGCCGCCGACGCCTTGCCCATGGCATGCACCATCACGCCCGGATCACGCAGGGCGATCAGTCGGTTGGCCTGGTAGCCGTGGGCGAGAAACGCCCCGGACATCGCCTTGCCCACCAGCAATGCAATCACCGCATGCCCCGCCAGGCGAGCCCTGGCATAACTGTCGGCGGCTGCGGCCAGGGCCAGGTGGATGCCCAGGGCTTCCTCCCGGCGTCCATAGGCTTGGCTCGGCACATCGACAATGGCGATCAGCGCGCGTTTTGCGCCACGGGTGCTGTCGGCCTCGATGACCTCATCCACCGCCTTGGCCAGGCCCCAGCCCTCCAGCAGGCCAACCTCGCCGTTGCGGGCACGGACAAAACGGTTGGCCGCATCGGGTACCACCGCCAACAGCCGTACCGGCTGGTTACCCAGCACGGTATCGGCCACCTTGAGTGAAGCCGGCAGCCCGGCGACCTCGACCGCATCGCCAGCCAAGGCCTGGAACCAGTGCAAACCGCGCAGGGAATAGGCACTCATGGGCGCTCTCCTTGGAAAAGGTCACGTACCGTGGCCGGATCGATCTGCGGCTCGGCATCCAGTTCGGCCAGCCGTTGCAGATACCAGTCCGCTTGCCGGCTGCGCTGCGTCTCGGGCAGGCCGACCTCCAGCAAGGCGGCGACCTGTTGTCGAATCGCCGCCACGTCATCGCTGACATAGCGGTCCACCAGGCCGCTGGCGAAGCGCTGTTCACCCCCGGTCAGGCTCCAGATGAAGGGCCGGTCGCGAGAGTCGTACTCTTCCAGCCCCGCTTCCTGTTCGATCACCTGCGGACCATTGAGCCCCAGACGGGCTTCCCGGGTCAGCACCAGGTAACTGCACAACGCCGCCGCAATCGACATGCCGCCAAAACAGCCGACACTGCCAGCCACCACGCCGATCACCGGCTGATAACGCCGCAGATCGACAATCGCCGCATGGATATCGGCGATGGCCGCCAACCCCAGGTTGGCCTCCTGCAAGCGCACGCCGCCGGTTTCCAGCAGCAACACGGCGCGGGTCGGGATGCCCTTGCGGTTGTCCTCGGCGGCCAACTCCAGGGCACCGGCGATCTTCGCGCCCCCGACCTCACCGAGGCTGCCGCCCTGGAATGCACCTTCGATGGCCGCGATCACTACCGGCAGACCATCGATGCTGCCCTTGGCGATCACCACGCCATCATCGGCCTGGGGTACCACGCCCTGGCGCTCGAGCCAGGGCGACATGACCCGGGCAAACGGGTCGAGCAACTCACGGAAACTGCCGCTGTCGAGCAACGCCCTCGCCCGCTGCCGGGCACCGAGTTCGACGAAACTGTGCTTGTGCAAAAGACGCTCGCTGTCAGTCATGGCCGACCTCCTCGAAAGCTTGTTCCAGGCGCAACCGGACCACTCCGGGCGTTGCGCCGAAATCGTGGATGTCGATCGCCAGCGCCGGCGGCAGGCGACCCTCGAAGAGTCGCTCGAACAGGTGTTGCCAGCGGGCGGAACTGCCATTGACCGAGGTCGTCACCTGAATCGACAAGGTGCCGGGACGACCGGGTTCGAGCAGTACTTCCAGGTCGCCGGAACCGACGCAGCCCACCAGCGCACGGCCCTTGGGCGGCTGCCCGGCGGGGAATTCAAAGGATAATTTTTCCATCACAAGGCTTCCTGTTCGAGACGGTCGATCAGCAGGCAGGCGGCGAGCAGATCCGCCGCACCGCCTGGTGATGCGTTCATCGCCAAAAGCTGTTGATCCAATTCGTGCAGGCAACGCCGACCGGCCAGACTGGCACTGCCGCCGGCCTCCAGCACGGCGCGGGCACCCTGCTGCATGGCCTGCAGGCCCGGCAGGCCGGCGCGGTAGAGCACGCAGGTGTCGGCCAGGCTGGTCATGATCGCCAGCAGCGCATCCAGTCGGGCATTCTGTTCGCCATGACCGGCCAGGCGGCTGCGGCGCAATTGCGGCAGGCCGAGCCGGGTCACGGCGGGGAATCCGAGTTGCGCCTCTTCACGGGCACCACGGGCACCGTAACGCTGGGCTACCTGCTGCCCATGGCTATTGCTGCCGGGAGCGTAACGATCCTCCAGCAGCGCCAAGCGCGCGGCCCGCAGGGTCAGGGCAGCCGCAGAGAGCGAGCCGGGTTCCTGCGCTGCCGCCGCCACCAACAGGCCCAGCGCCCAGATGGCCCCACGGTGGGTATTCACGCCGCCAGTGGTCTTGAGCATTGCCTGCTCGCCCTCCCGGCCGATACGGCCAAGGGCTTCGCGCAAGGCCAGGCTGATCTGCTGTTGTCGGTGCTGTGGGGCGGCGGCGCCACAAAACCAGACCCTGCGGTGCAGCAGGAGAACCGAGTGTTTCGGGTGTGCGGCGGCTTTGCCACCGAGCGCGGGAAAGCCCGCTCGCCACACCTTCGAGTCACGGCTCGCCGCGATCGCGGCATCGGCCATTTCCTTGAACATCGGCCACAACGACAGCGCCGAGGCGTGCATGAGTCCCAGGTGCAGGTCGCTGTGCGCGCCGCTGCCACGCCGGTCGACCAGCGCCGGTTTGGGTGACAGATCGGCTTCGTCGATCAGCGCTTCGACCGCGAAGTCCGCCAGACGCTCGGCCAATGAAAGGGCTTGGGGCTGCAGATTGAAGGCGTGCATTTACCAGCTCCTGAATCGTGCAGGCGGGTTGTAGAGACCACCCGACCATTCCACTAGGTCGGCCACACTCTTGGCCGCCAGCAGTTCGCGGCTGGCGTCGGTACGACGGATACCCAGGTCCTCGGGCAAGGCGATCAGCCCTTCGCGGCGCAGCCGCGCGGTGTCTTCAGGCTTGTGCCGCAGACCGATGGCGGTGACCCCGGCCACGGCGGCGATCATTGCCTGGCGCTCCTCCAGGGAGCGGGCCTTGTACAGGTAGGCGATCCCCTCTTCGGTCAACAGGTGGGTGACGTCGTCGCCGTAGATCATGATCGGCGCCAGCGGCATGCCGCTTTTGCGCGCCACCTCCACTGCATCGAGGGTCTCGACGAAGGTGGGTTTGCCACCCTCCTGGAACGTCTCGACCATCTGCACCACCAGCTTCTTGCCGCGTTCGAGCAGGGCCTGGGGCGCATCGCTGCTGTCCAGGCGCATGTCGAGCCAGGCCGGCGTACCATGGCGCCGGCCCCGGGGATCATGGCCCATGTTCGGCGCCCCGCCGAAACCGGCCAGGCGGCCACGGGTCACGGTGGAGGAATGACCGTCACCATCGACCTGCAGCGTCGCACCGATAAACAGGTCGACCGCATACTGCCCGGCCAGTTGGCAAACCATCCGGTTCGAACGCAACGAACCATCGCGCCCGGTGAAGAACACATCCGGCCGGGCGGCGATGTACTTCTCCATGCCCAATTCGGTGCCGAAACAGTGCACGCTCTCGACCCAGCCGCTTTCGATCGCCGGGATCAGCGTGGGATGCGGGTTGAGTGTCCAGTTGCGGCAGATCTTGCCCTTCAGGCCCAGGGATTCGCCGTAGGTCGGCAGGATCAGTTCGATAGCGGCAGTGTTGAAACCGATCCCGTGGTTGAGCGACTGGACGTTGTGCTTCTCGTAGATGCCACGAATCGCCATCATCGCCATCAGCACATGCACCGGCTTGATATGCCGCGGATCGCGGGTGAACAGCGGTTCGATATAGAACGGTCGGTCGGCCACCACCACGAAGTCGACCCAGGACGCGGGAATGTCCACCCGGGGCAATTCGCTGACATCGTCGACCAACTGGTTGACCTGGACGATCACGATGCCATCGCTGAACGCCGCCGGTTCGATCAGCGCCGGGGTGTCTTCGGTGCTGGGGCCGGTGTAGATGTTGCCGGCGCGGTCGGCCATGAAGCCGGCGCTGAGCACCACATTGGGAATCAGGTCCACCACCAGCCGTGCATACAGTTCGATGTAGGTGTGGATCGCACCGATTTCCAGCAGACCGTCTTCGAGCAACTGGCTGATGCGCAGGCTCTGGGTGCCAGCGAAAGAGAAGTCGAGCTTGCGGGCGATGCCACGTTCGAACAGGTCCAGATGCTCGGCCCGGCCGACGCTGGGCATGATCATGTGCAAATCGTGGAGCCGGGCCGGGTCGACCTTGGCCAGGGCGCGGGAGAGGAAGTCCGCCTGCTTCTGGTTGTTGCCCTCCAGCACCACCCGGTCGCCGGGCATGATCAGGGCTTGCAGCGCGGCGACGATCTGCTCGGTCGGCAACACTACGCCATCGGCGAGGGCTCGCACCTGTTCGAGACGACGCTGCTTCTCGGCACGGCGCCGCGTCCAGCGCGAGTCGGGGGAATTGGGGGTTGTCATGCTCACTCCACGGGTTCGCTGTCGTGGACTAGACAGTAGGAGTGATCGGACAAGGCATCAATCAAGCCCAGAGATGGATTGTTACGCTCAGATTAACGATCAGATAGGCTGGTGTTTAGCGTCACCGTTTTTATCAGTGCCATAGTCCGTATGAGTTGAAGCCAGGCTTGAGTTTTATCGCGTTCAGCCGCGTGGGATGGGATCTAAATCTGCAGTTAGGGTAAAGCTCGACCATCGCTTGCTCAACGACGATCTTCAGCGAAAGGGTATTCTCGATCAGAGCTGCCAGTAACCCTTCATCCTCGTCCATATAGCCTTCAGGCCAACCCCGACTCCAATACCAACTGCTCCAGCGCTGGCAGGTCCGGTATCTTCGCCACCAGGTCTGCGACCTGAACCGCAGCCTTCTCCAGGCGGCACAGCGGCACATCGACGAAGCTCAGTTGGCTGTCGAGTTTGTACGACCGCGGGATCCCCTGGATCACCAGGGCGATAAAGCGCAGTTCCGGGCGCCCGCCGAGGGTATTGAGCACCACGATCCGAGCCCGCTCGCCCACGGCGATCGCCCCGCCACAGGCCGCTTCGAAGCTGATCAGCGGCAACTGGCGGTCGCGCCAGACCACTTGCCGCAGGTACCACGGCGGCGCATCGCTGGCCGGTTCGCCACGCTGGAAATCGATCAACTCGGCGACCGCCACGTTCGGCAATAACAGGTAGCGATCGGCCAAGGGCAGCATCAGGCCGGTCAGGCTGCTGGTACTGTGTTCATGCATGGGCAGAGCTCCACTGGGCGATGCTTTCCAGCAACACCGACTCCTGGTAAGGCTTGCCCAGGTAGTCGTTGACGCCGATGGCCATGGCCCGGTCGCGGTGCTTCTGGCCGGTCCGGGAGGTGATCATGATGATCGGCAGGTCCTTCAAGCGGGGGTCGTTGCGCACCCGGGTCGCCACCTCGAAACCGTCCATGCGCGGCATCTCGATGTCCAGCAACATCAGGTCCGGGGTGTGCTCCTGCAACAGGGTCATCGCGTCGACCCCATCCTTGGCGGTGATCACGCTCATGCCGTTGCGCTCCAGCAGGCGGCTGGTGACCTTGCGTACGGTGACCGAGTCGTCCACCACCAGCACCAGCCGTGACCGCAGCGGCGTAAAGTCTCCCGCCAGGTCGCTCAAGGCCCGTGGCACCGGCACCCAGGCCTGGGAGGTGCGCACATGTGCCAGCAGATCGAGAATCGGTACCACCCGGCCATCGCCGAGAATCGTCGCGCCCGACAACCCCGACACCGCCGCGAACTGCGGCCCCAGGCTTTTCACCACGATCTCGCGAGTGCCCGCCAGGCTGTCGACCTGCAGCGCCACCCGCTGCTCATTGCAATGCACCAGCAGCACCGGCAGCGGCTGGCTCAGGCCGAGCAGCTTGGGCTTGCTGACGGTTTTCAGCAGTTCGCCCAGATAACGCAATTCGTAGGTCTGCCCGGCGTACTCGTAACGCGGCGGGTTGACCAGGTAATAACCTTCCAGCTCGTTGGGCAGCACTCGCACCAGGCCTTCGACCGTATTCAGCGGGATCGCATACTGTTCCTCGCCACACTGCACCATCAGTGCCCGGTTCACCGATACACTGAACGGCAGGCGAATCTGGAAGTGCACACCCTGACCCTTGATCGAGTCGATGGTCATGGTCCCGCCCAACTGCCGTACTTCCTCGTGGACCACATCCATGCCAACGCCACGCCCGGAAATCTGGGTGATGCGCTCGGCGGTGGAAAAACCCGGTTGGAGAATGAACTGCAGGACGTCACGGTCACTGATGGGGGTACTTTCCTCGATCATCCCGCGCTTGATCGCCTTGCGTCGCACCGCCTCAAGCGGCACTCCCGCGCCGTCGTCATGAATATCGAAGACGATATCGCCGCCCTCATGGGACAGGTCCAGCGTGATCCGCCCCTGCTCCGGCTTGCCGGCAGCGAGACGCGCCTCGGTGCTTTCCAGGCCATGGTCGACGGCGTTGCGCAGCATGTGTTCGAGCGGCGCGACCATCCGCTCCAGGACATTGCGGTCCACCTCGCCCTCGGCGTTACCGACGATGAACTCGACGTCCTTGCCCAACTCCCCAGCGACCTGCCGCACCACCCGCTTCAACCGCGGCACCATGCGCTCGAACGGCACCATGCGCGTGCGCATCAGGCCCTCCTGCAGCTCGGTGTTGACCCGTGCCTGTTGCAGCAGCAGATTCTCGGCGGCCTGGTTGCGGCCGGCCAGGGTTTCCTTGAGGTCCAGCAGGTCGGAAGCCGACTCGAACAAGGCCCGCGACAACTGCTGCAACTGCGAGTGGCGGTCCATCTCCAGCGGGTCGAATTCCTCGTAGCCCAGGCGCTCGGCCTCCACCTGCTGGCGGCTGAGAATCCGTCCCTGGGTCTCGGTGTCGAGACGACGCAGTTGGTCGCGCATCCGTTCGATGGTGGTTTCCATCTCGTTGAGCGCCACCTTGGCGTCATTGACCTGTTGCTCGATACGCCCACGGAAAATCGACGTCTCGCCCGCCAGGTTGACCAGGTCTTCCAGGACATCGGCGGACACCTTGACCATATCCTGGGGTGGGCGCTCGGCCTCGGGCGCCGCCGGCTCGCCCTTGAACGCCACGGGCGGCGGCTCCACGACCAGTGGCGGCTCGACCGGCGGCTGCCGGCCAAACGCCTGGATCTCGGCGATCAACGCATCGGCCGGCAGCACCGGCTGCTCGGCCCGTACCGCATCCAGCATCTGCGCCAGGCGGTCATGACCATCCTGCAGCAGCTCGAACAACGCCTCGCCAGGCTGCAACAGCATGGTCGACACGCCTTCGTAGAGAAACTCCAGCTCATGGGCCAGATCGCCAATAGCGGCGATCTCGACCATCCGCGCGCCCCCCTTGAGGGTGTGCAGATCACGCAGCAGATTTTCCACTTCCTGGCGGCTCGACGGATCGGCGCGCCAGCGCTGCAATGCGCTGCCGGAGCTTTCGATGAGATCGAATCCTTCTTCGAGGAACACTTCGAGCAGTTCCGGATCATGCCCGGCCACTGTGGATTCGACCGGCTCGACTGCCGGAGACTCGAGGCCCTGCTGGCGGAAAGCCCGAAGACGCTCGATCAGTAACGCCGGATCGCTCAGCGGCTGCTGACCTTGCAACTGCTCCAGCAGCACGGCCAGATGGTCATGGCTCTTCTGCAGCAGCAAGGCCAATGGCGGCGAATGAAGGAAACGTCGATCCAGCAGGCCTTCGTAAAGATTTTCCAACTCGTGCGCCAGGTCGCCGACCGGACCGACCTCGGCCATCCGGGCACCGCCCTTGAGCGTGTGCAAGTCACGTTGCAGCGATAACAGCGGCGCGGCGTTGTCCGGTTCCTCAAGCCAGCGCTGCAGGGCCTGCCCGGCGCTGTCGAGGATGTCCGCCGCTTCTTCGAGGAAGATCGCCACGATCTCGTCGTCCAGGTCCACGTGCCCGATCTGTGCTGCAGCGGTGGCCGCGCTCAGTTCGCTGATGCTCTGGGCATGACCGCCGTCGGTCCTGATCAACCCGGTGGCGGACGGGGCGAGCGCTTCGTCGAGCAATTCGCGCAGGGCCTGGATCCGCGCCGGTTGCGCGTTGATCGCCTGACCGGCGGCCAGTTCGTCGAGCATATTGATCAGCGCTTCATGGGCCTGTTGTGCCTCATGGAAGAACCGCTCGCTGACCGCCAGGCTGCTTTCCTCGACAGCACCGTAGATATCCAGCAGGGCTTCGCACAACGCGTCCACCGGTTCCAGGTCGGCAATGTGCGCCGCCTGGCCGAGGGTGGTCAGCTCGTCCAGCAGGTCATTGAGTTCCTGGCGCTCGCCCGGATGCTGCTGCCAGCGCAGCAACAGGCTCTCGGCATCCAGCAGGATATCCATGCCCTGGGCCAGGAAGCTGCTGATCAGTTGTGGATCACGCCGGGGCCGCGAGGCACTGCTGGGTACGCTCAGCAGGGCTTCGAGCCGCTCTGCCAGCAACGCTTCGGCACGCTGGATCAGTTGCGGCGCCCCTTCGATGGCGATCAGCGGATCATCCACCAGTTGCTGCAAGCCCTGGCGAAACAACCCTTCGGCCTCGAACAGCAACTCGACCTCGTCCAGGTCCAGAGCCAGGAGATGGGCCTTGAACTCGCGCACCAGGTAGTAGAGCGGCCCGGCCAGCTCGGCCATCGGCAGGACGCCCGCCATGTAGGCACTGCCCTTGAGGGTATGCAGCGCCCGTTGCAGTTCATCGCTGACCTGCAGCGGCAGGTGTTCGGCGGCCTGTTCGAGAAACCGGTTGAGGCTGTCGAGGTGCGACTCGGCTTCGTTGCGGAAGATCTCCAGCAATTGCAGATCGAGTCCTTCCACCCAGTCCTCGGCCTCCTGCTCGCCTGCGACGTTCGCCAGGGCATGGGCGCGGGCCGCCAACTGGTCGACATCGTCGCGCTGGCGCTGGGCATCGGCGGCGAATTCGGCGACCAGCTCCGGCAGCAGGCGCACCACCTCTTCGATCAGTTGCGGCACCTCGGGGCCGGGTTCCAGGCTGCGCTCCAGAACCCGATTGAGCAGGTTCTCCATGGCCCAGGCCAACTCGGCCAGCACCAGCGCGCGCACCATCCGGCCACTGCCCTTGAGGGTATGGAAGGCCCGACGCAGTTCGCCCAAAGCCGACTTGCCTTCAAGATCGGCGAGCCAGCGCGGCAGGTAGTCGCGCAGGGCATCGAGGACCTCAGCGGCTTCCTCGAGAAACACTTCGCGCAACTCGTCATCGACCGGCGCCTCGTCAGGCGGCGGCGGCAGCAGGCTGCGGGGCACTTGCCGGGCCGGCGGGTTGAGTTCCGAGACCGGGTTGGCCAGCACATCGGCCAGGGACTGCACCACATGGGGGTCGTCCAGCGCCTGCAGGTCGCGCATGACCAGCGCTTCGGTAGGGCTCAGCACCTCCTCGAGCAGCGGCACCTCCAGCTCCACCGGCAAGTAACCCAGGGCATCCAGGCTCTGCTCGACCTTGTCCAGCACCTGCTCGCCCAGGGCTTCGTGATCTTCTGCCAGGCGTTCGAGGTAATACTCGATGCCGCTCAACGCATCGGCCAGTCGATCGAGCTGCTGCCAGGACGGCGCTGTCGGCCCGTCGATCAACTGTTCGCGGATGCAGTGATTGCAGGTCTCCAGCAGGCTCGCCGCACGCCCCAGAGGAATCATCGACAGGGCGCCGCGCACCTGGGTCAGCAGATCGGGCAGCGGTGCCAGGCGCTCGCGGTCCCAGTCGGCATCGATATAGTCGACGATCAGGTCCTTGACCTGCTGCAGGCAGAGCAGCGCCTCCTTGATCACGATCTGATGAATCAACGTCAGATCGGTGGTCGGCAGGCGGTTTTCCTCACGACTTTGCGGCTCGACCGTGCCGATCATCCCGGCCAGCGTCGCCTCGACATAGAGCAAGGCGCCAGCCACATCCATCAGAACCGCATCATTGGGTTCGCGCTGGCCCTGGGCCAAGCCCTGGACCACCGCCAACTGGTCGATGATGACCTTGCGCGGTTGGCCGAAACCGAGCACCGCCAGGGTATCGGCAATCTGCCGCAAGGGTGCCAGCAGACTGCCCAGGTCGTCGGTGTGCAGGCGATCACTGCGCACGAACAGATCCAGTCGCTCCTTGACCCGCACCAGTTCCTCGCAAAGTGCCGAGACCACCGAACGCATGGCATCGCGGTCGGGACCGGCAAGACGTGCGCGTTCCTCGTCGACCACGGCCGTCTCCGGCAAGGCGTCGTCGAGGCCGTAACGAGCCTTGAGCACGAGCATTTGCGCGGTGGGGTGTTCGGCCTTGGCAATGTAGAACAGCAGGCTCTTGAGCAACTCTTCCGGCGCAGGTTGATTGATCCCTTCGATGCCCTGCTCCAGCAGGCGCTTGAGTTCCTTGTCGGCATCCTTGAGCAGGCTGCGCAGCGCCGGGCTGTTGCCGATTGCGCCCGCGAGCATGCCTTCGACCAGCGCCGAACCGACCTGCCACAGCGGCGCCAGCGGAGCGCCCTGGCACAGCCCTTCGAGGCGGCTGAATACCTTGGCCATGTAGCCCAGGTTGGTGGCGTCGTCCTGCTCACGCAACAACCCGACCAACGCGGTCTGCAGCATCTGTCGCCACTTGCGCAGCAGCCCCGGCAGCTCGGCCGGTGCGAGCTCGGCCAGCGCCTGGGCATCGAGGGGCGGCAACTCCAGCAGGGCCGGACTGAACAGGCTGGTCTCCGACAGCCGGCTTTCACCACGGGCGCTGCGCAGGTCGTTGAGCAATGGCAGCACCACCAGCGGCAAGTCGCGCCGGGCGCTGTGCACACGTTCCAGATACAGCGGCAACTGGGCAAAGGCCTGGTGCAACAGGCTGACCGCCTCAACCGGTTCGCTGACCCGCCCTTCTTGCATGGCCAGTACCAGTTGTTCCATTTCCTCGGCCAGCAGCGCCGCGCCGTAGAACTCGACCATCTGCAGGCTGCCATGCACCTGGTGGATACAGGCCAGGCACTCGGCGATATTCTGGCCCGCGTGCTCCGGCTCATCGAGGCCATCCAGCGCCTGGCGGGCCTGCCTCAAGGTATCGGCGATCTCATCCTTGACCCATTCGAGGGCCACGTAGTCGTGCTGGTCGCTCATGCTTGCACTACCGGGTTTCCCGCGCATCTTGCGCCTGGGGCAAGGTGAAGCCGGAGACCGAGCGCCGCAGTTGGCTGGCCATTTTCGCCAGGTTGCCAATGCTCTCGGCGGTGGCGGTCGAACCGGAGGATGTCTGGGTGGTGATCTGCTGGATCACGTTCATCGTCAGCGAAATCTGTCCCGCCGACGAGGTTTGCTGCTGGGCGGCATTGAAGATGCTCTGGATCAGCGCCGCCAGGGTTTTCGAGACGCCTTCGATTTCTTCCAGCGCCACACCGGCGTCCTGCGCCAACCGGGCACCGCGCACCACTTCGGTAGTGGTCTGCTCCATGGAAATCACCGCTTCGTTGGTGTCGGTCTGGATTGCCCGCACCAGGGTTTCGATCTGCCGGGTCGCGGCGGACGAACGCTCTGCCAGGCGCTGGACCTCGTCGGCGACCACTGCGAAACCGCGTCCGGCATCCCCGGCCATGGACGCCTGGATCGCCGCGTTGAGCGCCAGGATGTTGGTCTGGTCGGCGATATCGTCGATCAGGCTGACGATATCGCCGATCTCCTGGGAAGACTCGCCAAGACGCTTGATTCGCTTGGCAGTGTCCTGGATCTGCTCGCGGATGTTGTCCATGCCGTGGATGGTGTTGTGCACCACCTCGTTGCCCTTGTTGGCAATTTCCACCGAGCGTTCGGCCACCGCCGAGGATTCGGCGGCGTTGGCCGATACCTGGTCAATGGATTGAGCCATGTCGCTGATTGCCGCAGACGCCTCGCTGATCTGCTGGGCCTGGTGCTCCGAGGCCTCGGCCAGTTGCATCGCGGTGGCCTGGGTTTCCTGTACGGCAGCGGCGACCTTGCCAGCCGTGAGGTTGATGGTCGCGACCAGGTCGCGCAACTGGTCCACCGAATAGTTGATCGAGTCGGCAATGGTCCCGGTGAAGTCTTCGGTCACCGAGGCGGTCACGGTCAGGTCGCCGTCGGCCAGGTCTTCGATCTCATCCAGCAAGCGCATGATCGCGTGCTGGTTACGCTCATTCTTTTCGGCCGTTTCGTGCAACTGGCGGTTGGTCTCTCGGACCATGACCAGCCCGATCAGAATGATCGAAGCCAGCGCCAGCAGGCCGAGCACATAACCGCCGATAGTGTCGAGGGAGCGCCCACCCGCCAGGTTCTCGAACCCGTTGGCCAGGTGCGAGGCTTCGTCCAGCAGGGTCTGCGACAGGCTGAAGATGCTGCTGGCGGATTCGCGGACCTGGAACAGCTCCGGCGAGGTTTCGAGGATCTCGTCGACGGAGCCGGAAACGAACTCGAAGAGTTCAGCGATCTCGCCGAGGCGGGCGCGGGCATCCTTGTCTTCGACCTGGGAAATCTTCAGCGCGGCATTGCCCTGCAGCATGCCATTGAGTACCTGGCCGAAGCGGGCCGCATCGCGCCCGAAGGCGTCGGCGGCCTGGGACGAGTTTTCGTCGCCGGCCAACACGGTGTTCACCGCACCGAGAATGCGTTCGGCGAGCAACGACTGACGCTGGGCCATGGCTACCTGGGCCGCCGGCGCGCCACGCTGCAGGAGAATCTCCACGACCTTCTCGTATTCCACCTGCAACTGCGGCACGGTTTCAGCCAGGGTCGCCGCCACCTGGTGCAGGGACAGCACGGTCTGTTCGCTGGCGAGAATCGCGTCCGTGTTTTTCAGCAGGTTTTCCCAGTCCTGCTGCACCGCATGCATTTCATTACGCACGGCCGGCGGTGCGGCGGGCAGGCCGGTGGCCGGGTCGCCTTTCTTCAAATAGCCCCAGCGCTGGGCAAAATCGTTGCGCGCATCGCTGAGCAACTTGAATGCCGCAGCCTTGCCGGAGGCGGCCTCGGTGGCGTTCTTGGCGATGCGCTGGGACAGCACGCGCAACTCGCCGGCGTGGCTGATGTACTGCTTGTCGTAGGTGGACTGGGTGTTGAGATACGCGAAATTGGCGAACAGCAACATGATGAACACGATCAGTGCGATAAACAGCACGATGATCTGCGAACGGCTGCGCGAGGCCTGTTCGGGGTTGCCGGTATTACCTTTGATCATCTCTGGCCCCTGCCTGTACGACTGTGGAAGCGGGCCCCGCGCAAGCCGGACACATGATTAGACCGCAACATCAAGAAACCCCGGTGCCTGTGCCAGGATGAACGGGCTGAACACCCACCAGTTGCGCTCACGCTCGAAACAGCCTTGTACAAAGGGCGCGACCACCCGCTCCGGGCGCGCCACCGAATGCAACTGCCGGCTGTGCCGGGGAAAGTGCTGCATGCCTGCCACCTCATCCACCAGCAGGCCGGCGAACACGTCCTTGTGCTCCAGCACCAGCACCCGCCGCTGTTTGCGCAATACCGACAACTCGTGACCGAAAAAACCACACAGGTCCATGATCGGCAGCAGCCGTCCACGCAGGTTGGCCACGCCCTTGACCCAGGGTTTCACCCCCGGCAGCAGGGTATAACGCGGCTCATGCAGCACTTCGGCGACCTCGCCCATCGGCGCCACGTACCACTGCTCGCCGAGCCGGAAACCGATGCCGCTCCAGGTGTCCGGGCGGGTTTCCTGGGACGGCAGGTCGGCAGCCAGTGCCCGGCAGCGCTGGTCGATCTCCAGCAGCAGCTGGAAGGCGGTCGGCGATTCGGCCATGGCTGCCGGCCGTCAACCGGCCAGAACGTTGTTCAGGGTCTTGAGCAGGGTTTCCTCGTCGACCGGCTTGGTCAGGTAATCCCTGGCGCCCTGGCGCGTGCCCCAGACCTTGTCGGTCTCCTGGTCCTTGGTGGTGATGATGATCACCGGAATCGCCGAGGTTTCAGGATCCTTGGTCAGTTGTCGGGTCGCCTGAAAACCGTTGAGGCCTGGCATGACGATATCCATCAGGACCGCATCGGGCTTTTCCTGGCGGGCCAGGGCCACGCCGTCGGCGCCGTTCTCGGCCTTGAGGACTTCATGACCCTGCTTTTCCAGCATACCGGTCAGTTTGTACATTTCAGTCGGCGAATCATCGACGATCAGGATGCGTGCCATGGTGTTCCCCATTCTTATAAAGCAGGCGGCCCGGCGGCCCCCCGTCAAAGTACTTGTTCTATTGCCGCGAAACCCGGGACATGAGCCTTGATCGCCGCCAGCAGTTCTTCCCGGCTGAAAGGCTTGGTCAAAAACTGATCAGAACCGACGATACGCCCCTTGGCCTTGTCGAACAGGCCATCCTTGGAGGACAGCATGATCACCGGCGTCGACTTGAACGCACGGTTGTTCTTGATCAGGGCACAGGTCTGGTAGCCATCCAGGCGCGGCATCATGATGTCGACGAAAATGATCCCCGGGTGATGATCGGCGATCTTGGCCAACGCCTCGAAACCGTCGACGGCGGTGATGACTTCGCAGCCGACGTGCTTGAGCAGCGTCTCGGCGGTGCGGCGAATCGTCTTCGAGTCATCGATGACCATGACTTTCAAGGCTGTGGAATGCTGTTCCATATCTGCTCTACCATCGCCACAGCGACGCATTTTCCAGGGATGCCCGATTTCCGGGCGCGAAACCGTTGATGCGCAAGGATTTCGTACAGGATGCGAACCTTTTTAGCACAGTCTCCCCATGCAATCCATGCGCGGCCCCAGACCCAGCTTTTCCTTGACCGCAAACATCCGCAGCGCCACTCTGACGCCACTTTTCAAGTCATTACGGCCTTCACGGCCTACAGAGGATATAGCCCATGAGCGTTCGTCTCGGGATTGTCATGGACCCCATCGCGAGCATTTCCTACAAGAAGGACAGCTCGCTGGCCATGTTGCTGGCCGCCCAGGAGCGCGGCTGGACGCTGTTCTACATGGAGCAGCAGGACCTTTACCAGGACGCTGGCGTGGCCCGGGCACGGATGAAGCCGCTGAAAGTGTTCGCCAACCCTGAGCACTGGTTCGAACTGGAAGCCGAGACCGACGCGGCCCTGAGCGACCTGGACGTGATCCTGATGCGCAAGGACCCGCCGTTCGACATGGAGTTCGTCTACTCCACCTACCTGCTGGAGCAGGCCGAACGTGCTGGCGTGCTGGTGGTGAACAAGCCCCAGAGCCTGCGTGACTGCAACGAAAAGCTGTTCGCCACCCAGTTCCCGCAGTGCACGCCACCGACCGTGGTCAGCCGCCGCGCCGACGTGTTGCGTGAGTTCGCCGCCAAGCACGGCGATGTGATCCTCAAGCCACTGGACGGCATGGGCGGCACTTCGATCTTCCGTCACCGGGTGGGCGACCCGAACCTGTCGGTGATCCTCGAGACGCTGACCGCGCTGGGCGGCCAGCAGATCATGGCCCAGGCCTACCTGCCGGCGATCAAGGACGGCGACAAGCGCATCCTGATGGTCGATGGCGAGCCGGTGCCTTACTGCCTGGCACGTATCCCGGCCAGCGGCGAAACCCGTGGCAACCTGGCGGCCGGCGGACGTGGCGAAGCACGCCCACTGACAGACCGCGACCGCTGGATCGCCGCCCAGGTTGGACCTACCTTGCGTGAAAAAGGCCTGTTGTTCGTCGGTCTTGATGTCATCGGCGAGCATCTGACGGAAATCAATGTCACCAGCCCGACCTGCATCCGCGAGATCGACAACGCCTTCGGCACCCAGATCGGCGGCCTGCTGATGGATGCCATCGAGCAGAAGCTCAAAAGCCGTTGATGTAGAACAGCCGAGATGAAACCAACATTGCGCTATGATGCACCGCCTCTGATATGCGTGATGTTGGTTTTCTGGTCATGACTCTCCCCGCCGATCTGCCTCCCGAACTCTACCGCACCGGCGTGCGCCCGGCCGACAGGCTCGGCTTTACCCTGTTTCTCGCCGCGCTGATCCACCTGGCATTGCTGCTCGGGGTCGGGTTCAGTTTCGTCGAGCCCAAACAGATCAGCAGAACCCTGGAAATCACCCTGGCGACCTTCAAGAGCGAGACCAAACCGGCCAAGGCCGATTTCATCGCCCAGGAAAACCAGCAGGGCAGCGGCACACTGGACAAGAAGGCGATCCCGACCACCACCGAAGTCGCGCCATTCCAGGACAACGCCGTCAACAAGGTGGCCACACCACCGCCAGCAAAGCCGCAAGTCACCGAAGCAACGCCCAAGGCTGCCGTCGCCACGATCGCGCCCAAACCGAAGAAAACCGTCACCCACCACGAAGAACGCAAGCCTGAGGCGGCGCCCCAGGCCGAAACGCCGACCTTCGACAGCTCGCAGTTGTCCAGCGACATCGCCAGCCTGGAGGCGGAACTGGCGAAGGAACGCCAGCTATATGCCAAAAGGCCACGTATCCACCGCCTGAGCGCGGCGTCGACCATGCGTGACAAGGGTGCCTGGTACAAGGATGAGTGGCGCAAGAAGGTCGAACGGATCGGCAACCTCAACTATCCCGAAGAGGCCCGCCGCCAGCAGATCTACGGCAACCTGCGGTTGATGGTGTCGATCAACCATGACGGTTCGCTGTACGAAGTGCTGGTGCTCGAATCCTCCGGCCAGCCGCTGCTGGACCAGGCAGCACAACGCATTGTCAGACTGGCGGCGCCATTCGCGCCCTTCACCGGCGACCTGTCGGACATCGACCGCCTGGAGATCATCCGTACCTGGCGTTTCGCCCGGGGTGACCGTCTGTCCAGTAATTGAGGGCCACCCCTGCTTGTCAGTTCGCCCGCCCACCGCCACACTAGAGTTCATGAAAAACCTCACACCGACGTACCTCAAGCATCACTTCCTGATCGCCATGCCGCATATGGCCGACCCGAACTTTGCGCAGACCTTGACCTATATCGTCGAGCACAGCGCAAACGGTGCCATGGGGCTGGTCATCAACCGCCCGCAATCACTGAACCTGGCCGATATTCTTGAGCAGTTGCGCCCGGATATCGATCCCCCCGCGCGGTGTCAGCATTTACCGATCTATTCCGGTGGCCCGGTGCAGACCGATCGCGGCTTCGTCCTGCACCCCATCGGCAAGTCCTACCAGGCCACCGTCGAACTCGAAGGCCTGGCCTTGTCGACCTCCCAGGACGTGCTGTTCGCCATCGCCGACGGTATCGGCCCCGAACACAGCCTGATCGCCCTCGGCTACGCCGGTTGGGAAGCCGGACAACTGGAGGCCGAACTGGCCGACAACGCCTGGCTGACCTGCCCGTTCTCCCCGGAAATCCTCTTCAACACCGACAGCGAAGATCGCCTGGCCGCCGCCGCCGCGCACCTGGGCGTCAACCTCAACCTGCTCACCAGTCAGGCGGGTCACGCCTGATGGCCAATATTCGTCTGCTGCTGGGTTTCGACTACGGTACCCGGCAGATCGGTGTTGCCGTCGGCCAGATGATCACCGGCCAGGCCCGTGAGCTGTGCACGCTCAAGGCGCAGAATGGGATTCCCGACTGGAATCAGGTCGAAGCCCTGATCAAGGAGTGGAAACCCGACGCGGTGGTGGTCGGCCTGCCCCTGAACATGGATGGCACACCCAGCGAGATGTGCGCCCGGGCGGAAAAATTCGCCCGCCGGCTGAATGGACGCTACAACGTGCCGTTCTTTACCCAGGACGAGCGCCTGACCACGTTCGAAGCCAAGGGCGAGCGCATGGCCAAGGGCGGACACAAAGGCAGCTACCGTGACAACCCGGTGGATGCCATCGCCGCCAAGCTGCTGCTGCAAAGCTGGATCGAAGAAAACCCCGTATCCCCCGAATCCTGACGGCGCCGCGCGTCGTACCGTCTCAGCCCTCGCCGCGCTTGCCGGGCGAGGCCCTTGAAGGAGCAACCATGAGCCTGCCCAATCCCGCCGAACTGATCGACCAGATGGCCACCCGCCTCACGGCCCATCTGCAGCAGCGAGCCATCGACACCCCGCGCTATATCGGCATCCGCACCGGCGGCGTATGGGTCGCACAGGCGCTGCTCAAGGCGCTGGACAGCGACTCGCCGCTGGGCACGCTGGATGTTTCCTTCTACCGCGACGACTTCAGCCAGAACGGCCTGCATCCGCAGGTGCGCCCTTCGGAGCTGCCGTTCGAAATCGAAGGCCAGCACCTGGTACTGATCGACGACGTGCTGATGAGCGGCCGAACCATCCGCGCCGCCCTCAACGAGCTGTTCGACTACGGTCGCCCGGCCAGCGTGACCCTGGTCTGCCTGCTGGACCTGGACGCTGCCGAGTTGCCGATCCGGCCGAATGTGGTAGGTGCAACCCTGTCGCTGGCCCCCACGGAACGGGTAAAATTGTCCGGCCCCGCGCCGCTCCAGCTTGAACTTCAAGACCTGGCCCTTCAAGCACCTTAAAAAGAGTCCTCTGCGATGACGCCTCCAGACGCCAAGCGCCCCCTGCAGCTCAATGCTCAGGGCCAGTTGCGCCACTTCCTGTCGCTCGACGGTCTGCCCCGTGAGCTGCTGACGGAAATCCTCGACACCGCCGACTCATTCCTCGAAGTCGGCGCCCGGGCGGTGAAGAAAGTCCCGCTGCTGCGCGGCAAGACCGTATGCAACGTGTTCTTCGAGAACTCCACCCGTACCCGCACCACCTTCGAACTGGCGGCCCAGCGGCTGTCGGCCGACGTGATCTCGCTGAACGTGTCGACTTCGTCGGCAAGCAAGGGAGAGACCCTGCTCGATACCCTGCGCAACCTTGAAGCCATGGCCGCCGACATGTTCGTGGTCCGCCACGGCGACTCCGGTGCCGCGCACTTCATCGCCGAGCACGTCTGCCCGCAGGTGGCGATCATCAACGGCGGCGACGGCCGCCACGCGCACCCGACCCAGGGCATGCTCGACATGCTGACCATCCGTCGGCACAAGGGCGGTTTCGAAAACCTTTCGGTGGCGATCGTCGGCGACATCCTGCATTCGCGGGTCGCCCGCTCGAACATGCTGGCGCTGAAAACCCTCGGTTGCCCGGATATCCGTGTGATCGCGCCGAAGACCCTGCTGCCGATCGGCATCGAGCAGTACGGCGTCAAGGTCTACACCGACATGACCGAAGGCCTGAAGGATGTCGACGTGGTGATCATGCTGCGCCTGCAACGTGAACGCATGACCGGCGGCCTGCTGCCCAGCGAAGGCGAGTTCTACCGCCTGTTCGGCCTGACCACCGCGCGTCTGGCCGGAGTCAAGCCGGATGCCATCGTCATGCACCCGGGCCCGATCAACCGTGGCGTGGAGATTGAATCGGCGGTCGCCGACGGCCCGCATTCGGTCATCCTCAACCAGGTCACCTACGGCATCGCGGTACGCATGGCCGTGCTGTCCATGGCCATGAGCGGGCAGACCGCCCAGCGTCAATTCGAGCAGGAGAACGCCCAGTGAAGCTCAGCATTATTGGCGCCCGCGTCATCGATCCGAGCAGCGGCCTGGATCAGGTCAGCGACCTGCATCTGGAAGCCGGCAAGATCGTCGCCATCGGCGCCGCCCCGGCAGGCTTCGGCCCGGTCGAAACCCTTGACGCCAAGGGTCTGGTCGCCGCTCCCGGGCTGGTCGACCTGAACGTCGCCCTGCGCGAGCCAGGCTACAGCCGCAAGGGCAGCATCGCCAGCGAAACCCGTGCCGCCGCCGCCGGCGGCGTCACCAGCCTGTGCTGTCCCCCACGGACCAAGCCGGTGCTGGACACCTCGGCAGTCGCCGAGCTGATCCTCGACCGCGCCCGCGAGGCTGGCAATACCAAGGTGTTCCCGATCGGCGCCCTGAGCAAGGGCCTGGAAGGCGAGCAACTGGCGGAGCTGGTGGCCCTGCGTGATGCCGGCTGCGTGGCCTTCGGCAACGGCCTGGAGAGTTTCCGCAACAGCCGCACCCTGTGCCGGGCGCTGGAGTACGCGGCCACCTTCGACCTGACGGTGGTGTTTCATTCCCAGGACCACGACCTGGCCGAAGGCGGCCTGGCCCACGAAGGTCCGACTGCCAGCTTCCTCGGCCTGCCGGGGATTCCGGAAACAGCCGAGACCGTCGCCCTGGCCCGTGACCTGCTGCTGGTCGAGCAGACCGGCGTACGCGCGCACTTCAGCCAACTGACCAGCGCCCGTGGCGTGGCCCTGATTGCCCAGGCACAGGCCAGGGGACTGCGGGTCACCGCCGATGTCGCCCTGTATCAACTGATCCTGACCGACGAAGCGTTGATCGACTTCTCCAGCCTGTACCACGTGCAACCGCCGCTGCGCACTCGTGCCGACCGCGACGGTCTGCGCGAGGCGGTGAAATCCGGGGTGGTCAGCGCCATCTCCAGCCATCACCAGCCCCACGAGCGTGACGCCAAGCTGGCGCCATTCGGGGCGACCGAGCCGGGTATCAGCAGCGTCGAACTGCTGCTGCCGCTGGCATTGACCCTGGTGGAGGACGGCCTGCTCGACCTGCCGACCCTGCTCGCCCGTCTGAGCGCCGGCCCGGCCGACGCCTTGCGGCTGCCAGCGGGCAAGCTCGCAGTGGGCGCCGCAGCGGACCTGGTGCTGTTCGATCCGGGCACCTCCACCGTGGCCGGTGAGCAGTGGCTGTCACGCGGCGAGAACTGCCCGTTCATCGGGCATGCGTTGCCGGGTGCGGTGCGTTACACGCTGATGGATGGGCGGATTACCCACCGCGCGTAAATCACGACGCACACATTCGCGGACAAGCCTGTTCCCATAATCCGGTGATGAATGGGCTTGTGTGGCGAGCGGGCTTGCCACAAGGCAAGCCGCTCATCCTGGGAGGAAGCCAGACAGGCCTGTTCAACACAATCAGTCCGATGCCAGGCGTCAGCCCTGCCCGTTGTTCCTCAGCGAAATCTGGTCATTCAACGTCCAGAAGTCGTACAGCACCCCCAGCCCCAGCAACCCGCCCGTCACCAGGTACAGCAAGCCGGTGATCCACTTGCCCTGGTACATCCGGTGCACACCGAAGATGCCGAGGAAAGTCAGCAACAGCCACGCAACGTTGTAATCCAGCGGACCCGAGGTAAAACGCAGGTCAGCCTCGCGATCCATACCCGGAATCAGAAACACGTCGATCAGCCAACCGATTCCAACCAACCCAAAGGTAAAAAACCAGATCGTTCCGGTCACCGGCTTGCCGTAGTAGAAGCGGTGAGAACCGGTGAAACCGAAAATCCACAGCAAATACCCGAGTAAAACGTTGTGGGTATTAGCCGGTGTGCCATCTTGCCGATAGCTGTTCATAAGTGTCCTCTCCACCGCCGATAGATAAATTTTTCGTCATTTCGTGTGACTTTTTTACTGTCTCAAAACATGTAACAGAGTCTTGCCGAAAATCGCTGAAAGCCTTGTCCTACCTGACTTGCGCGTGACCCACGAGTCTCGTTTCGCCGCCGGGAAGCTCTTTTGCCCCCTGTATGGTTTCGACAAACGGCCTCGGAAAAGACCAAAAAGCTGTTATAAAGTTGCGCGCTAACCTATATGAGCCTTGCCTAATGCGACCATTTTTCAAGACATGGCTGACCATTTGCCTTTTGATGCCACTGGCCGCCCACGCCACCAATCGTGAGCAACGTCTTCCCAACGTCGACGGTCACACTGCAAAGTCACCTGCAGCTGTTGCCAAACTTTCCGAGATCAGCGTCCCTACTCACAAGCGCCCTGGCAAGCACAACAGCCACGGTAAAGTGAAACACACCGAACTCACCAGCACCGTCGCCGGCGCACCGAATGCCAAGCAAAGCAGCGCCGCTCTGAGCCGTGCGGTGAATGTGCTGGGTACTCCCTACCGCTGGGGCGGCAGCAGCCCGAGCAAGGGCTTCGACTGCAGCGGCCTGGTCAAGTACGCCTTCAATGGTGTCGCCGCCAGCGACCTGCCACGGACCTCCAATGCCATGGCCTCCGGCCACGGCATGAAGGTCGACCGCAAGGACCTGAAGCCGGGTGACCTGCTGTTCTTCAACATCAAGAGCCGCAAGGTCAATCACGTAGCCATTTACCTGGGCAACGACCGCTTCATCCATGCGCCGCGTCGCGGCAAGTCCGTGACCATCGATACCCTGAAGAAACCCTACTGGGCCAGCCATTACGCGGTCGCCAAGCGGGTAATCGCGAAAGAGCAGACCGGCCATATGCGGGTCGTTCAGCGCTGAGCCTGAAGCCCTGCGCACGCAGGGCCTGATCCCTCAGACAAGGCAGGCTCTCTTGGGGTCTGCCTAGAAGTTGTCGGGGATTTTCGCCTTCTCCCGGGCACTGTCGCGGCCGATCAGTCCCTTGGTCAGCAGGTCCTTGAGGCACATGTCCAGGGTCTGCATGCCCAGCGAGCCGCCGGTCTGGATCGATGAATACATCTGCGCCACCTTGTCCTCACGGATCAGGTTGCGAATCGCCGGGGTGCCCAACATGATTTCATGGGCCGCCACCCGCCCGCCGCCGATCTTCTTCAGCAGGCTCTGGGAAACCACCGCCTGCAAAGACTCGGAGAGCATCGAACGGACCATGGACTTCTCTTCCGCCGGGAACACGTCGACCACCCGGTCGATGGTTTTCGCCGCCGATGTGGTGTGCAGCGTGCCGAATACCAGGTGCCCGGTTTCGGCGGCGGTCAGCGCCAGGCGGATGGTTTCCAGGTCGCGCATCTCACCGACCAGGATCACGTCCGGGTCTTCGCGCAGGGCCGAACGCAGCGCGGCCGAGAAGCTCTGCGTATCACGGTGGACTTCACGCTGATTGACCAGGCACTTCTTCGATTCGTGGACAAACTCGATCGGGTCCTCGATGGTGAGGATATGGTGGTGCCTGTTGTTGTTCAGGTGGTCGATCATCGCCGCCAGGGTGGTCGACTTGCCCGAACCGGTCGGCCCGGTCACCAGCACCAGGCCACGGGGCACTTCGGTGATCTTGCGGAACACCTCGCCCATCCCCAGCTCGTCCATGGTCAGGACTTTTGACGGAATGGTCCGAAATACCGCACCCGCGCCGCGGTTCTGGTTGAATGCGTTGACCCGAAACCGCGCCACCCCGGGCACTTCGAAGGAAAAGTCGGTTTCGAGGAACTCCTCGTAGTCCTTGCGCTGGCGGTCATTCATGATGTCATAGATCAGGTCATGAACCTGCTTGTGGTCCAGCGCCGGCAGATTGATCCGGCGCACGTCACCATCGACCCGGATCATCGGCGGCAGCCCGGCCGAGAGGTGCAAGTCCGACGCGCCCTGTTTGGCGCTAAAGGCCAGCAGCTCGGTGATATCCATGAGGCTCCCCAATACAGGTAGAATGCCGCAGACTTTTCAACTGCGGGCGAGATTGAATGACCACGATAGCAGACAACATTGCCTCCGTTGCAGCCCGGATCCACGCCGCCGCCCAGGCCGTGGGGCGCTCTGGTGATGAGATCGGCCTGCTCGCCGTGAGCAAGACCAAGCCCGCCGCCGCCATTCGCGAAGCCCATGCCGCGGGCCTGCGGGATTTCGGTGAGAACTATCTGCAGGAAGCCCTCGGCAAACAGCTCGAATTGACCGACCTGCCCTTGTGTTGGCACTTTATCGGCCCCATTCAATCGAACAAGACTCGGGCCATTGCCGAACATTTCGACTGGGTGCATTCCGTGGATCGTCTGAAAATCGCACAACGCCTGTCCGAACAACGTCCGGCCGACCTGCCGCCGCTGAACATCTGCATTCAGGTCAATGTCAGCGGCGAGGACAGCAAGTCCGGCTGCACCCCGGCCGACCTGCCGGCCCTGGCGGCGGCCATCAGCGCCCTGCCGAACCTGACACTGCGCGGCCTGATGGCGATCCCCGAACCGACCCAGGAACGTGCCGCACAAGACGCCGCGTTCGCCAGCGTGCGAACCTTGCAGGAAGGCCTCGATCTGCCGCTCGACACACTTTCCATGGGCATGAGCCATGACCTCGAGTCGGCCATTGCCCAAGGCGCCACCTGGGTGCGGATCGGTACCGCCCTGTTTGGCGCCCGCGACTACGGCCAGGCCTGAAAGGGCCCCACACTCTCGTTCTAAGGATCCAGCATGAGCAAGAACCGAATCACCTTCATCGGCGCCGGCAACATGGCAGCCAGCCTGATCGGCGGTTTGCGCGCCGAGGGCCTGGATGCCGCATTGCTTCGCGCCAGCGATCCGGGAGCCGAGACCCGTGCACGGGTTGCGGCCGAGCACGGCATCGAAGTATTTGCCGACAACGCCGAGGCCGTCCAGGGAGCCGATGTAGTGGTGCTGGCAGTCAAGCCACAGGCCATGAAAGCCGTGTGCGAAGCCCTGCGCCCCAGCCTCAAGCCCAACCAGCTGGTGGTATCCATCGCCGCCGGCATCACCTGCGCCAGCCTGAACAACTGGCTCGGCGAGCAACCGCTGGTGCGCTGCATGCCCAACACGCCGTCGCTGCTGCGCAAGGGCGTCAGCGGCCTGTACGCCACCCGCCAGGTATCCGCCGAACAGCGCCAGCAGGCACAGACCCTGCTGGCGGCCGTCGGCTCGGCCCTGTGGCTCGACGAAGAACAGCAGTTGGATGCGGTCACCGCCGTATCCGGCAGCGGCCCGGCGTACTTCTTCCTGCTGATCGAGGCCATGACCGCCGCCGGTGAAAAACTCGGCCTGCCGCGTGACATCGCCATCCAGCTGAGCCAGCAGACCGCTCTGGGCGCCGCGCACATGGCGGTCGCCAGCGATGTGGATGCCGCCGAACTGCGTCGTCGGGTAACCTCCCCGGCCGGCACCACGGAAGCCGCAATCAAAACATTCCAGGCCGGTGGTTTCGAAGCCCTGGTAGAAAAGGCGCTCGCCGCCGCCGCCCAGCGTTCGGCCGAAATGGCCGAGCAACTCGGTCAGTAATCGAGGAACTACTTGATGTTCGCACTCAATAGCGCTGCCATTTTTGTCATTCAAACCCTGGGCAGCCTGTATCTGTTGGTGGTGCTGCTGCGCTTCATCCTGCAACTGGTACGGGCCAACTTCTATAACCCGCTCTGCCAATTCACCGTGAAGGCCACCCAGCCGCTGCTCAAGCCGATGCGCCGGGTGATCCCGAGCCTGTTCGGCCTGGACATGTCCTCGCTGGTGTTGGCGATCATCGTGCAGATGCTGCTGATGGCGGTGATCCTGCTGCTCAGCTACGGCATGACCGGCCATATCGGCTACCTGCTGATCTGGGCGATCATCGGTATCACCTCGCTGTTCCTCAAGGTGTTCTTCTTCGCCATGATCATCAGCGTGATCCTCTCCTGGGTCGCACCCAGCAGCCAAAGCCCGGCGGCCGAGCTGGTGTACCAGATCAGCGAGCCGGTGCTTGCGCCCTTTCGCAAGATCCTGCCGAACCTCGGTGGCCTGGATATCTCGCCAATCCTGGCCTTCCTGGTGATCCAGTTGCTGCAGAGCTACGTGATCCCGCCGCTGGCGGTGATGAGCGGCATGCCTGAAGTGCTGTTCCGCCTGATCTGATGCACCACTGCAAGGCAACTTGCCCTTGTGGGAGCCGGCTGGCCGGCTCCCACAAGATTCGCTCCCCAGCAGGCACGGCCCGCGCTGCTTGCCGCTGATCCCCCCGCTCATTAGACTTACGCCTCATTCAAGCGTGAGCAGGGTCGATGTCCACTGTCTTTCCCCACGATTCCGTCGGGCTGGTCGTGCCGCAAACGGCACACTTCAGCGAGCCCCTGGCCCTGGCCTGTGGTCGCTCCCTGCCGGCCTACGACCTGATCTACGAAACCTACGGCACCCTCAACGCCACGGCGAGCAACGCGGTGCTGATCTGTCACGCCCTGTCCGGCCATCATCACGCGGCGGGCTACCACAGCGCCGAAGACCGCAAACCCGGCTGGTGGGATAGCTGCATCGGCCCCGGCAAGCCGATCGATACCCGCAAGTTCTTCGTGGTCAGCCTGAACAACCTTGGCGGCTGCAACGGCTCCACCGGCCCGAGCAGTCTCAACCCGGAGACCGGCAAACCCTTCGGCGCCGACTTCCCGGTACTAACCGTGGAAGACTGGGTGCACAGCCAGGCGCGCCTTGCCGATCGCCTCGGTATCGGCCAATGGGCCGCAGTGGTCGGCGGCAGCCTCGGTGGCATGCAGGCCATGCAATGGACCATCACCTACCCGGATCGCGTTCGCCATTGCGTCGCCATCGCCTCGGCGCCCAAGCTGTCGGCGCAGAACATCGCCTTCAACGAAGTCGCACGACAGGCGATCCTCACCGACCCCGAATTCCACGGCGGCTCTTTCCAGGAACACGGCGTGATTCCCAAGCGCGGGTTGATGCTGGCGCGAATGGTCGGGCATATCACCTACCTGTCCGACGACTCCATGGGCGAAAAATTCGGCCGCGGGCTCAAGAGCGACAAGCTCAACTACGACTTCCACAGTGTCGAGTTCCAGGTCGAAAGCTATCTGCGCTACCAGGGCGAGGAATTTTCCGGACGTTTCGACGCCAATACCTACCTGGTCATGACCAAGGCCCTGGACTACTTCGACCCGGCGGCCAATTTCGACAACGACCTGGCGAAGACCTTCGCCGACGCCAAGGCCAGCTTCTGCGTGATGTCGTTCACCACCGACTGGCGCTTCTCGCCGGCCCGCTCGCGGGAACTGGTGGATGCGCTGATGGCCGCGCGCAAGGACGTCTGCTACCTGGAAATCGACGCCCCGCAAGGCCACGATGCTTTCCTGATCCCGATCCCGCGTTACCTGCAGGCGTTCGGCAACTACATGAACCGAATAGCGCTGTGAGGACCCCATGAGAGCCGACCTGGAAATCATCCAAGACTGGATCCCCGCTGGCAGCCGCGTACTTGACCTGGGTTGCGGCGACGGCGAACTGCTGAGCTGGCTGCGCGATAACAAGCAGGTCACCGGCTACGGCCTGGAAAACGACGCGGACAACATCGCCGCCTGCGTGGCCAAGGGCATCAACGTCATCGAACAGGATCTGGACAAGGGCCTGGGCAACTTCGCCAGCAACAGCTTCGATATCGTGGTTATGACCCAGGCCCTGCAAGCCGTGCACTACCCGGACAAGATTCTCGACGAAATGCTCCGGGTCGGGCGCCAGTGCATCATCACCTTCCCCAACTTCGGCCACTGGCGCTGCCGCTGGTACCTGGCGAGCAAGGGTCGCATGCCGGTTTCCGAGTTCCTGCCGTACACCTGGTACAACACGCCGAACATCCACTTCTGCACCTTCGAGGACTTCGAGGAGCTGTGCCGCGAACGCCAGGCCAGGGTCATCGATCGGCTTGCGGTGGATCAACAGCACCGTCACGGGTGGGCCAGTAAGCTATGGCCTAATCTGTTGGGAGAAATCGGCATCTACCGCGTCAGCAGCCCTGGCCTGCTGGAGCACAAGATCGCGGTATGAATCACGAGGGTTCGAGGAGGATGATCATGGGACGTCTGGCGATTTTTCTGTTGAGCGCCTGCCTGGGCCTGTCGGCCATGGCTGCCGACGCCATCAAGGGCGAGCGCCAGGAAGTGTTCGGTGATATCACCGTGCACTACAACACGCTCAACTCCACCTACCTGCAACCGGACATCGCCCAGGCGACCGAACTGGTGCGCAGCAAGAACCAGGGCGTGATCAACGTCGCGGTACTCAAGGCCGGCAAACCGGTGGTGGCCCAGGTCAGCGGTGCTGTCAAAGACCTGACCAACAAGCGCCTGCCGCTGAGTTTCAAACAGATCACCGAACCGGGCGCGGTCTACTACATCGCCCAGTTCCCGGTGCCCCAGCAGGAGAACCGGACCTTCGAGATCGCGGTCACCAGCGGCGGACAAACCCATACCTTCAGTTTCAACCAAGAGCTTTTCCCAGGCGAATGATGAACTTCACCCAATTGGTATTGGCCAGCCATAACGCTGGCAAACTCAAGGAACTGCAGGCGATGCTCGGCGAGTCGGTGCAATTGCGCTCGATCGGCGAGTTCAGCAGCGTCGAACCTGAGGAAACCGGCCTGTCGTTCGTCGAGAACGCCATCCTCAAGGCCCGCAATGCCGCGCGCATCTCCGGCCTGCCGGCGCTGGCCGACGACTCGGGCCTGGCGGTGGACTTCCTCGGCGGCGCACCGGGCATCTATTCGGCCCGCTATGCCGATGGCAAGGGCGATGCGGCGAACAACGCCAAGCTGCTCGAAGCCCTCAAGGATGTGCCTGAAGCCGAACGTGGCGCACAGTTCGTCTGCGTGCTGGCGTTGGTACGGCACGCCGACGACCCGCTGCCGATCCTCTGCGAAGGCCTCTGGCATGGTCGCATCCTCACCGCCGCCAGCGGCGAGCACGGTTTCGGCTACGACCCGCTGTTCTGGGTGCCGGAGCGCGACTGCTCCAGCGCCGAGCTGAATCCCGTGGAAAAGAATCAACTCAGCCATCGCGCCCGTGCCATGGTCCTGCTGCGGCAACGCCTGGGCCTGAAATGACCCGGACTTCCTCCGCGCTGCCGCTGATCCACGGTGGCGCGCAACCTCCTCGGGCAGCCTTGCCGCAGTTGCCGCCCCTGGCGCTGTACATCCATATCCCCTGGTGCGTGCGCAAATGCCCGTACTGCGACTTCAACTCTCACGCCGCCAGCCCCGAGTTGCCGGAAGAAGAGTACGTCGATGCGCTGCTGGCCGATCTCGAACAAGACTTGCCAGCCGCGTATGGTCGCGAGTTGAGTTCGATTTTCTTCGGTGGCGGCACACCGAGCCTGTTCAGCCCCCAGGCGCTGGGACGGCTGCTCAAGGGGGTCGAGGCACGCATCCCGTTCGCCGATGATATCGAAATCACCCTGGAGGCAAATCCGGGAACCTTCGAGCAGGAGAAGTTCACCGCCTACCGGCAGTTGGGCATCAATCGCCTGTCGATCGGCATCCAGAGTTTCCAGGAAGACAAGCTCAAGGCCCTCGGCCGCATCCACAGCGGCGGCGAAGCCATGCGGGCAGCGGACATGGCGCGCCAGGCCGGCTTCGACAACTTCAACCTGGACCTGATGCACGGCCTGCCCGACCAGTCTCTGGAAGACGCCCTGGGCGATCTGCGCCAGGCCATCGCGTTGAAACCGACGCATCTGTCCTGGTACCAACTGACCCTGGAACCGAACACGGTGTTCTGGAACCAGCCGCCGACGCTGCCGGAAGACGACACCCTGTGGGACATCCAGGAAGCCGGCCAGGCCCTGCTGGCCGAGCATGGCTACGCCCAGTACGAGGTGTCGGCCTACGCCCAGCCCGGCCGAGCGGCACGGCACAACCTGAACTACTGGAGCTTCGGCGACTTCATCGGTATCGGTGCCGGCGCCCACGGTAAGCTCAGTCACCCGGACGGGCGCATCGTGCGCACCTGGAAAACCCGTCTGCCCAAGGACTACCTGAACCCCGCCAAGCACTTCCAGGCCGGGCAGAAGGCCCTGGACAATGACGAGCTGCCGTTCGAGTTCCTGATGAACGCCCTGCGCCTGACCGAGGGCGTCGACGCGGTCTTGTTTGCGCAACGCACCGGGCTTGGTCTCGACAGCTTGAACGAAGGGCGGGCCGAGGCAGAACAAAGCGGCCTGTTGCAGGTCGAACCGACACGACTGGTCGCGACCGCTCGCGGGCAGTTGTTCCTCAATGACCTGCTGCAACACTTTTTGACCTAAGGAAACCCCATGGATCTGATACTCGGCCTGCTTGCCACGGTATCGCGCTGGAGCCGCAGCAACCTATCGGAAATTTCCCTGGCGCTGGTGGGATGCCTGCTGGTGCTGTTCGGGGCGGATCTCAAGGCCTGGGTCGACCAGCGCCTGGGCAGCATCGCCGGCGCTCTGCGCGTGCCGCTGATGGCCCTGCTGTGCATGATCGGCAGCGGCCTGGCGCTGATCTACGCCACGCCCTGGGTGGTGCGGGGATTGAGTCAGTTCAACAACTACAGCCTGGCGCCGGTGCTGTTGGTGGTGTTGATCCTGATTGGTGTGGTGGCGGATAGGCGTTGAGTGCCTGATACCGCTATAACTGCAAAATCGATCACGTTGTGGGAGCCGGCTGGCTGGCGATAGTGGCGTGTCAGTCGCTAAAAATGTCGACTGTCAGATCGCTATCACCGGCAAGCCGGCTCCCACTCGTATCGCGTCACTCCCACAAGGGGTGTCAGGCCAGCTTTTCGAACTTCAGGTCCCACACACCGTGCCCAAGGCGCTCGCCACGGCGCTCGAACTTGGTGATCGGCCGCTCGGCCGGACGCGGCACGCACTTGCCGTCTTCGGCCAGGTTGCGATAACCCGGCGCGACGTTCATCACTTCCAGCATGTACTCGGCATACGGCTCCCAGTCGGTCGCCATGTGCAGAATGCCACCAACCTTCAACTTGCTGCGCACCAGTTCGGCGAAGGACGCCTGGACGATACGACGCTTGTGATGCCGGCTCTTGTGCCATGGATCGGGGAAAAACAGCATCAGCCGGTCCAGGCTGCTGTCCGCCACGCAGCGGTTGAGCACTTCGATGGCGTCGCAGTCATAGACCCGCAGGTTCTTCAGGCCCTGGGTCAGCACGCCATTGAGCAATGCCCCCACGCCCGGGCGGTGCACTTCGACACCGATGAAGTCCTGATCCGGCGCAGCCGCCGCCATCTCCAGCAGGGAGTGACCCATGCCGAAGCCGATTTCCAACGAGCGCGGCGCAGAGCGGCCAAACACCTGGTCGAAATCCACCGGCGCATCAGCCAGCGGCAGGATGAACAGCGGCCCACCCTGCTCCAGGCCCTTCTGCTGACCTTCGGTCATGCGCCCGGCACGCATCACAAAACTCTTGATGCGGCGGTGTTGGCGCTCTTCGCCTTCTTCCGTGTGAATTGGCGTTTCGTTCGATTCAGTCATCAAAGGCTCTTACTTGATCAGACCATCCAGCGGCGAGGACGCGCTGGCATAGAGTTTTTTCGGCATGCGGCCGGCGAGATAGGCCAGGCGACCGGCAACGATGGCGTGCTTCATCGCCTCGGCCATCAGGATCGGTTGCTGGGCATGGGCGATGGCCGAGTTCATCAGAACCGCTTCACAGCCCAATTCCATGGCGATGGTGGCGTCGGAGGCAGTGCCCACACCGGCATCCACCAGCACCGGGATCTTCGCTTCTTCCAGGATGATTTGCAGGTTGTAGGGGTTGCAGATACCCAGCCCGGTACCGATCAGGCCGGCCAGCGGCATGACCGCAATGCAGCCGATTTCCGCCAACTGGCGGGCGATGATCGGATCATCGCTGGTGTAGACCATCACGTCGAAACCTTCCTTGACCAGCACTTCGGCGGCCTTGAGGGTCTCGATCACGTTGGGGAACAGGGTCTTCTGGTCCGCCAGCACTTCCAGCTTGACCAGCTTGTGGCCGTCCAGCAGTTCACGGGCCAGGCGGCAGGTACGCACGGCCTCGATGGCGTCGTAGCAACCGGCGGTGTTCGGCAGGATGGTGTAGCGATCCGGCGGCAGCACATCCAGCAGGTTCGGCTCGCCCGGGTTCTGGCCCAGGTTGGTTCGGCGCACCGCGACGGTGACGATCTCGGCACCCGAGGCCTCGATGGCCAGGCGGGTTTCTTCCATATCGCGGTATTTGCCGGTGCCGACCAGAAGGCGGGATTGGTAGGTACGGCCGGCCAGCACGAAGGGCTTGTCGCTACGAACAGTGCTCATGCACACATCCTCTTGAAGGGTTCAGGGCTTGCTGGGTGGATCAGGGCGTGGAATCGGGACGGACTAACCGCCGCCGATGGCATGTACCACTTCGACCTGATCGCCTTCACGCAGGGCGGTCTCGGCGTGCTGGCTACGCGGGACGATATCCAGGTTCAACTCGACCGCCACCCGCCGCCCGACCAGGTCGAGGCGGGTCAGCAACGCCGCGACGGTTTCGCCGTCGGGCAGTTCAAAGGATTCGCCGTTCAATTGAATGCGCATGCGCCGGGCTGCCATCATTTTTTAGGGGCCAATATTCTAGCCCGATCAGTCCAGGCGACCCAAGCCATTCGTCTTTAATACGGACCCAGCGGTCAGCTCAGGCGCCAGGCAACCAGGCCCAGGCAGAACCAGCCGACGAGAAAGGCCAGACCACCGAACGGCGTGATGATGCCCAACTTGCTCACGCCGCTGAGGGTCAGCAGGTACAGGCTGCCGGAGAACAGCAGGATGCCGACGGTAAATGCCGAGCCGGCCCAGGTCACCAGGCGCCCCGGGACGTGGGCGGCCAGCAGTGCCACGCCGAACAGCGCGAGGGCATGTACCAACTGATAGGTGACGCCAGTATGGAAGATCGCCAGATAGTCGGCGCTCAGGCGGTTTTTCAGGCCATGGGCGGCGAAGGCCCCGAGGGCAACGCCGGTGAAACCGAAAAACGCGGCGAGCAGCAGAAAACCACGTAGCATGACGAACTCCATTCAGTGGGCACAGGGTCTGTATAATGGCCCGCTCCTACGCCCCGGCCAAGCCATCTCTATGCTGCAGTTCCTTTTCCGTCGCCTGCTGATCGCCCTGAAATGGTTCGCCATCGCCAGCATCCTGCTGGTGCTGCTGTTTCGCTGGGTGCCACCACCGGGAACGGCGCTGATGGTCGAGCGCAAGATCGAATCGTGGACCGACGGCCAGCCGATCGACCTGCAACGGACCTGGAAACCCTGGGACCAGATCAGCGACGAACTCAAGGTCGCGGTCATGGCCGGCGAGGACCAGAAGTTTCCCGAACACTGGGGCTTCGACTTCGACGCGATCCAGGCGGCCCTCCAGCACAACGAGCTCGGCGGCTCGATCCGTGGCGCCAGCACCCTCAGCCAGCAGGTGGCAAAGAACCTGTTCCTCTGGTCCGGCCGCAGCTATCTGCGCAAGGGACTGGAAGCCTGGTTCACCGTGTTGATCGAGACACTGTGGCCCAAGCAGCGGATTCTCGAGGTGTATCTGAACAGCGTGGAGTGGGACGACGGCGTGTTCGGCGCGGAAGCGGCGGCGCGGCATCATTTCGGTGTCAGCGCGGCGGCCCTGTCGCATCAGCAGGCCAGTTTGCTGGCGGCGGTGCTGCCCAATCCGCGGGAATGGAGCGCCAGCCATCCGAGCACCTACGTGGCGCGGCGGGCGGGCTGGATTCGCCAGCAGATGAGCCAGCTGGGCGGCACCGGGTATCTGGCTGGGCTGAACGATTCACGCAAGGCGCCCTGGACGCGATAGCCGGGTTACCGTGGTGCCTGGTCGGACTGAATAAACCCGCCAAGCGCTGAACCACCCGCACACCGGCACACCAAACAAAAACGCCCCGAACAAGTCGGGGCGTTTTTCATTGCAGCGAAGGCTTAGGCAGCAATCGACAGCTTCAGCTTGTTCATCGCACTCTTTTCCAGCTGACGAATTCGCTCGGCCGAAACGTTGTACTTCTGCGCCAGGTCGTGCAGCGTGGCTTTCTCTTCCGCCAGCCAGCGCTGGTAGAGGATGTCGCGGCTACGCTCGTCCAGGACTTCCAGGGCCTCGTGCAGGTTGCTGTTGGAGTTCTCGCTCCAGTCGGCATCCTCCAGCTGACGCGCCGGGTCGTAACGATGGTCTTCCAGGTAGTTGGCCGGGGACTGGAAGGCGCTGTCATCGTCGGCTTCTGCCGCCGGATCGAACGCCATGTCCTGGCCGGTCAGCCGGCTTTCCATCTCGCGCACTTCACGCGGCTCGACACCCAGGCTTTCCGCCACACGGTGGACTTCCTCGTTGTTCAACCAGGCCAGACGTTTCTTCTGGCTGCGCAGGTTGAAGAACAGCTTGCGCTGGGCCTTGGTGGTCGCCACCTTGACGATCCGCCAGTTGCGCAGGATGAACTCGTGGATTTCCGCCTTGATCCAGTGCACGGCAAACGACACCAGGCGCACACCCATTTCCGGGTTGAAGCGCTTCACGGCCTTCATCAGACCGACGTTGCCTTCCTGGATCAGGTCAGCCTGGGCCAGGCCGTAGCCGGAATAGCTACGGGCGATATGGACGACGAAACGCAGGTGGGCCAGCACCATTTGCCGAGCGGCCTCGAGATCCTGCTGATAGTAGAGACTCTCGGCCAGTTCACGCTCCTGCTCCGGCGACAACAGCGGAATGCTGTTCACCGTGTTGACGTAGGCCTCCAGGTTCGCACCCGGGACCAACGCATAAGCAGGTTGCAAAGAAGTGGTCATACGAAAAAACCTCCGACTCACATGACTCGTGCAGTGAAGCACTGCGAAAATTGACCGGGAACCGCAGAACAAGTTCCTCGAACCGCTACTACGGTCAATACCAACAAAAACACATTAATTTGACATTAATTGGTTCAATTACTTCGGTGCCAGCTCCCGCAGGTGCCGTGCGACCGCAATCCACGCACCGATATACCCCAACAGCACGGCGCCAAGCAAGAGCGACAGACCATCGGCGACAGGGACACCCGTCAGAGCAAAATCGCTGCCGTAGAGGCCCGCGAGCCCGACTACCGCCTCGTTCAGCCAGTCCAGGCCGAACGCCAGGACGCCCCAGGACAGAATCCCCGCGCCAAAGCCATAAAGCGCGCCCATGTACAGAAAGGGCCTACGCACATAGCTATCGGTGCCGCCCACCAGTTTAATCACTTCTATCTCGGTGCGGCGGTTTTCAATATGAAGACGAATGGTATTGCCTATCACCAAAAGTAATGCAGACACCAGCAACACCGTCAGACCGAAGACAAACTTGTCGCCGAGCTTGAGAATCGCCGCCAAACGCTCGACCCAGACCAGGTCCAACTGCGCCTGCTGCACCTTGGGCAACTCGGCCAGACGCTGACGCAAGGCTTCCAGGGCCGGCTTGTCGACTTCGTCCGGCGTCACCAGCACCACACCCGGCAACGGATTCTGTGGCAACTCCTTGAGCGCCTCACCCAGCCCGGACTGCTGCTGGAACTCGTCCAGGGCCTTTTCCTTGCTGATGAATTCGGCATCGGCCACGCCTGGCATGGCCTTGATCTGCTCGCTCAGGCTCTCGCCTTCGCTCGGGCTGGCGTCCAGTTGCAGGTACAGCGAAATCTGCGCCGCACGCTGCCAGGAACCGCCCAGGCGTTCGACATTGTTCAGCAGCAGCGACAGACCCATGGGCAGGCTCAGGGCCACCGCCATCACCATGCAGGTGAAAAAGCTGCCGATCGGATGCTTGCCCAGCCGCCGCAGGCTGTCCGCCAGGCTGGCGCGATGGTTTTCGATCCAGGCGCGCAGCAGGGTGCTGAAGTCCGGACCGTCGTCTTCGTCGCGTTTTTTCTTCGGTGGTGGCGCGTCAGAGGCTTTCGGAGCCACACGCTCGGCCACTTTCGGGCTGCGGGTCGCACTCATACGCCAGCCTCCCCATCGCCGATCAATCGCCCGCGTTGCAAGGTCAGCATGCGATGGCGCATGCGGGCGATCAGGGCCAGGTCGTGACTGGCGATCAGCACGCTGGTGCCCAGGCGGTTGATGTCCTCGAACACCCCCATGATCTCCGCCGCCAGCCGCGGGTCGAGGTTACCGGTCGGTTCGTCGGCGAGCAGCAGCGCCGGGCGGTGAACGATGGCCCGGGCGATACCGACACGCTGTTGCTGGCCTGTGGACAGGTCGCCGGGGTACAGCTCGGACTTGTCCGACAGGGCCACGCGCTCCAGGGCCGAATCCACCCGCTTGGCGATCTCGACCTTGGACAACCCCAGAATCTGCAACGGCAGGGCGACGTTATTGAACACCGTACGGTCGAACAGCAGTTGGTGGTTCTGGAACACCACGCCGATCTGCCTGCGCAGAAACGGAATCTGCGCATTGCTGATCTGGCCCAGGTCCTGGCCGGCCAGCAGCAGCTTGCCGGAGGTCGGCCGCTCCATCGCCAGCAACAGGCGCAGCAAGGTGCTTTTACCGGCACCGGAGTGACCGGTGACAAACAAGAACTCGCCACGACGAACTCGAAAGCTCAGCTCATGCAAGCCGACGTGTCCGTTCGGATAGCGTTTACCGACCTGTTCGAAACGAATCATGAACGCTCCCGCTCGGCGAAAAGAGCCTGGACAAAGGGTTCGGCCTCGAAGGTCCGCAGATCGTCGATGCCTTCGCCCACCCCGATATAACGGATCGGCACACCGAACTGCTTGGCCAGCGCGAAGATCACCCCGCCCTTGGCGGTGCCATCGAGCTTAGTCAATACCAGGCCGGTCAGTTGGACCGTCTGGTTGAATTGCTTGGCCTGGTTGATCGCGTTCTGCCCGGTACCCGCGTCGAGCACCAGCAGCACCTCGTGGGGCGCGTGCTCATCGAGCTTGCCGATCACCCGACGGACCTTCTTCAGTTCCTCCATCAGGTTGTCCTTGGTGTGCAGGCGACCGGCGGTGTCGGCGATCAAGACATCGATGCCACGGGCCTTGGCCGCCTGCACCGCGTCGAAGATCACCGAAGCCGAATCGGCACCGGTGTGCTGGGCGATCACCGGAATCTGATTACGCTCGCCCCAGACCTGCAACTGCTCCACCGCCGCGGCCCGGAAGGTGTCGCCAGCGGCCAGCATGACTTTCTTGCCTTCGAGCTGCAGCTTCTTGGCCAGCTTGCCGATGGTGGTGGTTTTGCCGGCGCCGTTGACGCCGACCACCAGGATTACGTAAGGCTTGTGCTGCGAGTCGATCTGCAATGGCTGCTCGACCGGCTTGAGCATCGCCGCCAACTCTTCCTGCAACGATTTGTACAGTGCCTCGCTGTCGGTCAACTGCTTGCGGGCGACCTTCTGGGTCAGGCTGCGGATGATCACGCCAGTGGCCTCGACACCGACGTCGGCGGTCAGCAGGCGGGTTTCCAGCTCTTCGAGCAGCTCATCGTCGATGGCCTTCTTGCCGAGGAACAGGCTGGCCATGCCTTCGCCGATACTGGCGCTGGTCTTGGACAGGCCTTGCTTGAGACGGGCGAAGAAGCCGGTCTTGACCTCAGGAGCGGCTGACTGGGCCGGTGCTTCGACCACCGGTTCGGCCACCACGGCTTCAACAGCCACGACCGGCGCGGATACGGGAGCAGGCACCGGCTCGACCACCGCAGGAACCACTGGCGCTGGTGCCTCGACCACGACCGGTGCAGGTGCAGGTGCAGCTTCGACGATCTGCGGCGCAGACACGACCGGTTCAGCAACGGCTGCCGGTGGAATGGGCGGCACGACATGCTCGGCCTGGACATCTTCGACCAGCGCCACCGGCTCTTCAGCCACCGGCAACTCTGGCCATGGCGCGGGGGCTGGAGCAACCTCGGCAGCAGACTGCTCGCGCAGCGGCTCGCTGGTCGCTGGCGGCTCGACGGCAACCGGGGCCGTTTCGGCTAGCGGCGCTGGCGCCACTTCAGGCTGGACGGGCGGCTGTTCGACGACGGTTTCCTGCGGCTTTTTGCGCAGCCATCCGAACAGGCCTTTTTTCTCGCCAGCCGCAGCTGGTGTCTTCTTGTCGTCGTTGGAACCAAACATGGAGGACGGCTATCTCAAGGTAGCAACGCGCCATAGGCACGTCGGCAAATGATATTCGATGCAGAACAGACTGCGATTTAACCCGCTTGTTCACGCGCAACATTTTGTCGAGAAGATCAAACTTCTCTCAAGTCAGACGCCAAACGAAGATCTGGAACGGCAAAATCGGCGAAAACACCACGATCTGCAGAGTCAGAGCGCGGGTTTCGACCGTTGACCCATACAGCCTTTTCGGGCTTGGCACGCAGCACAGGAACCGGATAGACGTGGCCGCCAGTAAAACGGATCAGTATCCTAGCACCTCCTCGCCCGCCGACGCTAAACCCAGCGGGCAGTCCTACAGGTTTAAGAACGAATGAATGCTCTAGCCCGCCGCGCTGCCGGCCTGTTGCTCAGCACGCTTTGCCTACCGCTCACGGCGCTGGCCGCCGATCCGCAACCGACCCACGAATTCACCCTCGACAACGGCCTGAAGGTCGTGGTCCGCGAAGACCACCGTGCGCCCGTGGTGGTGTCGCAGGTCTGGTACAAGGTCGGTTCGAGCTACGAAACCCCGGGCCAGACCGGCCTGTCCCACGCCCTGGAACACATGATGTTCAAGGGCAGCGAGAAGGTCGGCCCCGGCGAGGCCTCGCTGATCCTGCGGGATCTGGGTGCCGAGGAAAACGCCTTCACCAGCGACGACTACACCGCCTATTACCAGGTCCTGGCCCGTGACCGCCTGGGCGTGGCCTTCGAACTGGAAGCCGACCGCATGGCCAGCCTGCGCCTGCCGGCCGACGAGTTCAGCCGCGAGATCGAGGTGATCAAGGAAGAACGCCGCCTGCGCACCGAGGACAAGCCGATGGGCAAGGCCTTCGAGCGCTTCAAGGCGCTGGCCTACCCGGCCAGCGGCTACCACACGCCAACCATCGGCTGGATGGCCGACCTCGACCGCATGAAAGTCGAGGAACTGCGCCACTGGTACCAGGCCTGGTACGTGCCGAACAACGCGACCCTGGTGGTCGTCGGCGACGTCACCCCGGACGAGGTGAAGACCCTGGCCCAGCGCTACTTCGGCGCGATCCCCCGACGCGACACGCCACCGGCGAAGATCCCGCGCGAGCTGGATGAGCCCGGCGAACGGCAGATCACCCTGCACGTGAAGACCCAGTTGCCGAGCCTGATGCTCGGGTTCAACGTACCGAGCATCGCCACCGCCCAGGACCCACGTTCGGTCAATGCCCTGCGCCTGATCGCCGCGCTGCTCGACGGCGGCTACAGTGCTCGCCTCTCCTCCCAACTGGAGCGCGGCGAAGAGTTGATCTCCGGTGGTTCGGCCAGCTACGACGCCTACACCCGTGGCGACAGTCTCTTCACTCTGTCGGCGACGCCGAACGCGCAGAAGAAGAAAACCCTGGCCAACGCCGAGGCCGGTCTCTGGCGCCTGCTGGACCAGCTCAAGACCAAGCCACCTACCGCCGAGGAACTTGAGCGCGTACGCGCCCAGGTCATCGCCGGACTGGTCTACGAGCGCGACTCGATCACCAGCCAGGCCACTGCCATCGGCCAGCTGGAAACCGTCGGCCTGTCCTGGAAACTGATGGACAGCGAACTGGCCGACCTGCAAAGCGTGACGCCGGAAGACATCCAGAAGGCCGCCCGCACCTACTTCACCCGCGAACGTCTCAGCGTCGCCCATGTACTGCCCGAGGAAACCCGCCCATGAGCAAGCCCAAGGGTTCGCGTTTCACCCTGCCCGGCCTGGCCCTGATTGTCGCCGTCGGCAGCTTTGGCCTGCCCCTGCTGGGTCTGTCCAGCGCCCAGGCCGGCCAGGCTCTGGAGGAGGCCAAGTCGGGCCATAAGTTGCAATCGCTGAGCGAACTGGACGACAAGGCACCCGCCCGGCGCAGCCTGAACGTACAAACCTGGAATACCGCCGAAGGCGCCAGGGTGCTGTTCGTCGAGGCCCACGAACTGCCGATGTTCGACCTGCGCCTAACTTTCGCCGCCGGCAGCAGCCAGGACGGCAAGACCCCGGGCCTGGCCACGCTGACCAACGCCATGCTCAACGAAGGGGTGGCCGGCAAGGATGTCGGCGCCATCGCCCAGGGCTTCGAAGGCCTCGGTGCCGACTTCGGCAACGGTTCCTACAAGGACATGGCGATTGCCTCGCTGCGCAGCCTGAGTGCCGCCGACAAGCGTGAGCCGGCCCTGAAGCTGTTCGCCCAGGTGGTCGGCAAACCGACCTTCCCAGCCGACTCCCTGGCCCGGATCAAGAACCAGCTGCTGGCCGGTTTCGAGTTCCAGAAGCAGAACCCCGGCAAGCTGGCGAGCCTGGACCTGTCCCAGCGCCTGTACGGCGACCACCCCTACGGCCACCCCAGCGAAGGCACGGCGAAAAGCATCCCGCCGATCACTGTCGCCCAACTGCGCGCCTTCCACGCCAAGGCCTACGCCGCCGGCAACGTGGTGATCGCCCTGGTCGGCGATCTCTCGCGCAGCGAGGCAGAAGCGCTGACCGCCGAGGTTTCGGCGGCCCTGCCCAAAGGCCCGGCACTGCCGAAGATCGCCCTGGCCAAGGACCCGCAAGCCAGCAAGGGACATATCGAATTCCCTTCCAAGCAGACCACCATCCTGATGGCCCAGATGGGTATCGACCGCACCGATCCCGACTACGCCGCGCTGTCGCTGGGTAACCAGATCCTCGGTGGCGGCGGTTTCGGCACCCGCCTGATGAGCGAAGTGCGGGAAAAACGCGGACTGACCTACGGCATCTATTCCGGTTTCAGCCCGATGCAGGCCCGCGGGCCGTTCATGATCAACCTGCAGACCCGCGCCGAAATGAGCGAAGGCACGCAGAAGCTGGTCGAGGACGTGTTGGCCGACTACCTCAAATCCGGCCCGACCCAGAAGGAACTCGATGACGCCAAGCGCGAAATGGCCGGCAGCTTCCCGCTGTCCACCGCCAGCAACAGCGATATCGTCGGTCAGTTGGGCGCGATGGGTTTCTACAACCTGCCGCTGAACTACCTGGAAGACTTCATGCAGCAAACCCAGGCGCTGACCGTCGAACAGGTCAAGGCAGCCATGGACAAACACCTGAGTGTCGACAAGATGATCGTCGTCACCGCAGGCCCCACGGTACCGCAAAAGCCGTTGCCGCCGCCGATTGACAAACCCGCCGAGCAACCGCTCGGGGTTCCGGAGCACTAATGGCCAGCCCATCACGTCCCAGCAAGAAACCCGCCCACCCGCATAACGGGGTGAACAAACTGCGCATCATCGGCGGCGAATGGCGCAGCCGACGCTTGAGCTTTCCCGATGTTCCCGGGTTGCGCCCCACCCCGGACCGCGTGCGCGAAACCTTGTTCAACTGGCTGGCGCCGTATGTCGCCGGGGCCAAGGTCCTCGACCCGTTCGCCGGCAGCGGCGCGCTGTTCCTCGAAGCGTTGTCCCGTGGCGCCGCCATGGGCCAGGCACTGGATGCCAGCAACGTTGCCGTGTCCAACCTGCGCGAGCACCTGGGGACGCTGCGCTGCACCGTCGGCCAGGTACAGACCGCCGACGCCCTGCGCTACCTGGAAGCCCAACCGGCCACCGCCTTCGATCTGGTGTTCCTCGACCCGCCGTTCAACCAGAACCTGCTGCCGGGTGTCTGCGCGCTGCTCGAAGAACGCCAGTGGCTGACCGACGACGCCTGGGTCTATACCGAAAGCGAAACCGCGCCCTCGACCCTTGCCCTGCCAGGCAACTGGCGCCTGCACCGCGAGCAGAAGTCCGGCCAGGTGTACTATGCGCTATGGCAACGCAGCGCACCGGCCGCCGGCTGATCGACCGACCGGGTGCGCCGCCTGGCGCACCCTCGACGAGACAGACTACCGCCCATGTCCAACCGTTTCAGCCCGGCTCCCGGCCTGGGCAACCCGCACCTGCAAACCCTCTGGGGCCCGCTCTGGCGCAAGAAAACCGTCCTTGAGCGCCAGCGCGAACGACTCTGGCTGGAGGACGGCGACTTTCTCGATCTCGACTGGTTCGGTCCCCACGATGCCACCGTGCCACTGGTGCTGCTCCTGCATGGGCTGACCGGGTCTTCCAACTCACCCTACATCGTCGGCATGCAACAAGCCCTGGCTGCCCAAGGCTGGGCCAGCGTCGCGCTGAATTGGCGCGGCTGCTCGGGAGAACCGAACCTGTTGCCGCGCAGCTATCACTCCGGCGCCAGCGAAGACCTGGCCGCGACCATCGCCCACCTCAAGAGCAAACGGCCACTGGCGGCGCTTTACGCCGTGGGTTATTCGCTGGGGGGCAATGTGCTGCTCAAGCATCTGGGGGAAAGCGCCGGCGACAGTGGCTTGCAGGCGGGCGTCGCGGTCTCGGTGCCGTTTCGGCTCGACCAGTGTGCAGACCGCATCGGCCAGGGTTTTTCCAAGGTCTACCAGGCGCACTTCATGCGCGAGATGCTCGCCTACATCAAGGACAAGCAGCGTCAGTTCCAGCATGACGGTCGGGTCGATGGGCTGGCGACCCTCAGCCGCCTCGGCCCGCTGACGGGGATGCGCACCTTCTGGGATTTCGATGGCCGGGTGACGGCGCCCTTGCATGGCTACCGGGATGCCGAAGACTATTACCGCCGGGCATCGAGCCGCTACTTTCTCGGGGCGATCCGCACGCCGACGTTGATCATCCAGGCGGCGGACGATCCCTTCGTGTTCCGCCACAGCCTGCCGGAGCCGGCCGAGCTGGCAACGGACACCGAGTTCGAACTGCAGGACAAGGGCGGCCATGTCGGCTTCGTCGACGGCAGCCTGGGCAAACCCGGTTACTACCTGGAGCGACGAATTCCAGAGTGGCTGGCCGGGCGCTGAAGCAATACCGCCAATCCCTGTGAGAACCGGCTTGCTGGCGATGGCAGTGTTTCAGCTGGCGAACAGGTCGACGGTTGAATCGCAATCGCCAGCAAGCCGGCTCCCACAGGTTTGGTTCCAATTCTGACTTCAGCGCCAGCCCCGGAACTCAATCGCCGGTAGCGATCGCGCGCTGCGGATCGGTGATCCACTCACTCCACGAGCCCGGATACAGGGTCGCCAGGGGATAACCGGCCAGACTCAGCGCGAACAGGTTGTGGCACGCGGTCACCCCGGAACCGCAGTAGGCCACCAGTTCCTGCACGGAGCGATCGCCCAGTTTCGCGGCGAAGCGCTGCCTGAGCTGATCGGCCGGCAGGAAACGTCCGTCGGCACCGAGGTTTTCATTGAATGCCGCACACTGCGCTCCCGGGATATGCCCGGCGATCGGGTCGATCGGTTCGACTTCGCCACGAAAACGCGGCAACGCACGCGCATCCAGCAGGGTCATGGAAGGCTGGCCCAGCCGCTGTTGCAATTGTTCGGCACTGATCAACAGCGCAGAGTCCGCAGTGCCGTTGAACGTGCCACGACCACTCGGCGCCGGATTCAGGCTCAGCGGCAAGCCGGCCGCGTGCCAGGCCTTCAGGCCGCCATCGAGAATGAACACGCCATCGCGCTTGCCCAGCCACACCAGCAGCCACCAGGCTCGGGCCGCGTACATGCCGGGGCCGTCGTCATACAGGACGATTTCACTCTCGGCACTGATCCCCCAGGCCTGCAGACGCTCCACCAGCGCCGCCGGCTCGGGCAGCGGGTGGCGCCCGGTCACGCCCTTGGTCACCGGACCGCTGAGATCACGCTCCAGATCGGCGAAGTGCGCCCCCTCGATATGCCCCTCGGCATAACTGCGCTGGCCATAGTCCGGGTCTTCCAGGGCAAAACGACAATCCAGGATCACCAACCCTGGCCGGGCTTGACGCTCGGCCAGTTGCTGCGGGCTGATCAGTTGCGCAAGGGGCATGACTCATTCCTCGTTAGTGGATAAACGCCAACCGCGTGACTCCTAAGCGCCCTCAAGAGCCTTGGCCAGGGGGACATAAAATTCATTCAGCAACTTGTCGACGGCCTCACGGGCCTGGGGCGTGACGAAGCCCGACTCGAGCACCAGCACCTGATACACCCCGCGCTTGATCGACTCTTCACTCAAGTGATTGGCACTTTCCCGGGTGGTGCTGAGAAAACGCACCCAGGAAGTCAGGACAATCCAGGCATTGAGGGTCAGCGACTCGATCTGCACTGCGTCCATCGCCAGAATCCCGGCTTCGACGAAACCGCCGTAGATCGACTGCCCCTGGATCAGGCAGCGCTGGGAAAACCGCCGATAACGCGCCGCCAGCTCGGCATCGCTTTCCAGCAGGTGTTCAAGGTCACGGTGCAGGAAACGATAGCGCCACATCGCCGCCAGCAGCGCCTTGAGATAGAAGCGCTTGTCGTCGATGGTCGCCGCACGGCCCTGAGGCGGGCGCAGGAAGCTGTCCACCAGCGCCTCGTACTCGGCGAACAGCACGGCGATGATCGCCTGCTTGTTGGGGAAGTGGTAGTAGAGGTTGCCCGGCGAAATATCCATGTGCGCCGCGATGTGATTGGTGCTGACGCTGCGCTCGCCCTGCTGATTGAACAGGTCGAGGCTGTTCTGGACGATGCGCTCGCTGGTTTTTATTCGTGGGGCCATGACTCGGCTTTACTTCAAGAATGCGATGTCCAGCATCTTACGGCCTATCACGCGACGGATAAACGGTTCGTGGCGCACACGGCTGTTGACATTTTCGAGCTTTAGCTCTAAACATTTGTTTAAAAATAAAAACACACCCTATGGAGCGCGCCATGTCTGCCGAAATTGCCTACCTGCAGGAGTCCCAGCAGCAACTGAGCCAGCTCCAGCATCAATTCCAGGCCCTGCGCCAGGCTTACGCGGCGCATCCGATGCCGCCGGCCGAGCAACGCCGGCAGTGGCTGGAGAGCCTGCGCCAATTGCTCAGCGACGAACGGCAGGCAATCATCGACGCCATCAGCGCCGACTTCGGCAACCGCAGCGCCGACGAGACACTGCTCGGTGAACTGATGCCCAGCCTTCACGGCATCCATTACGCACGCAAACATCTCAAGGGCTGGATGAAGCCCGCACGGCGCAAGGTCGGCCTGGCCTTCCAGCCAGCCTCGGCCAAGGTCATCTACCAGCCTTTGGGGGTGGTCGGGGTGATCGTGCCGTGGAACTACCCGCTGTTTCTCGCCATTGGTCCGTTGGTCGGCGCCCTCGCAGCGGGTAACCGGGTGATGCTCAAGCTCAGCGAATCGACTCCGGCCACCGGCCTGCTGCTCAAGGAGCTGTTGGGCCGGGTATTCCCGGAAGACCTGGTGTGTGTGGTTCTCGGTGACGTGGACATCGGCATGGCTTTCTCCAAACTGCCGTTCGATCACCTGCTGTTCACCGGCGCCACCAGCATCGGCAAGCACGTGATGCGCGCCGCCGCCGAGCACCTGACACCGGTGACCCTGGAACTCGGCGGCAAGTCGCCGGCGATCGTCTCCAGCGACGTTCCGCTCAAGGACGCTGCCGAACGTATCGCCTTCGGCAAGACCCTCAACGCCGGCCAGACCTGTGTGGCCCCGGACTACGTGCTGGTACCGCAAGAGCGAGTAGACGCCTTCGTCGAAGCCTATCGCCAAGCGGTACGCGGCTTCTATCCGACCCTGGCGGACAACCCCGACTACACCAGCATCATCAACGACCGACAGTTGGCAAGGCTCAACGGCTATATCAGCGACGCCACCAGCAAGGGCGCGCAGGTGATTCCGCTGTTCGACCAAGGCCAACAACGCCGCATGGGTCACAGCCTGCTGCTGAACGTCAGCGATGACATGACCCTGATGCAGGACGAAATCTTCGGGCCGCTGCTACCGATCGTCCCGTACAACGGCCTTGATGAAGCTTTCGCCTACATCAACCAAAGACCTCGACCACTGGCGCTCTACTACTTCGGCTACAACAAGCGCGAGCAACAACGGGTCCTCCACGAAACCCATTCGGGGGGTGTCTGCCTCAACGACACCCTGCTGCACGTGCCCCAGGAAGACCTGCCATTCGGTGGCGTCGGTCCCTCTGGGATGGGCCACTACCACGGGCACGAAGGTTTCCTGACCTTCAGCAAGGCCAAGGGTGTGCTGACCAAGCAGCGCTTCAACGCTGCCCGGCTGATCTACCCGCCCTACGGCAAATCGATCCAGAAACTGATCCAGAAGTTGTTCGTTCGCTGACCTCCCATCCTTGCTCAGGTGAATAACAATAATGACTTACAGCCTGTCCGAATCACCCGCGCTGTCCCGACGCGGCCTGCTGAAACTCGGCCTGTGTGCCAGCGCCTTCCTGACAACCGCCGGGCTGGCCGCCAGCCTCAGTGGTTGCTCGGCGGCCGGGCCGGCCAACGGTTTTGTCGTTCTGCAGAGCGCTGATCTGTCGTTCCTGCGGGCGCTGACCCCGGTGATGCTCGAAGGTGCCGTCAGCCCCGACAAGATGCCCGCCGCCATCGAGCAGACCCTGGCCAGCCTCGACAAGAGCCTCGCCCACCTGTCGCCGGAAATGCTCAAGCTCACCCGCCAACTGTTCGACGTACTCGGCATGGGACTGACCCGTGGACCGCTGACGGGCATCTGGGGCGGCTGGGAAAGCGCCAGTACCGAACAGATCCGGGCCTTTCTCAATCGCTGGGAAAACAGCTACCTGAGCCTGCTGCGCATGGGCCATGCCTCGCTGCTGCAACTGGTGATGATGGCCTGGTACAACCGCGCCGAATCCTGGGCCCATTGCGGCTACCCGGGGCCACCCAGGGTCTGAGCACTCCTCGATCAGCCACACCTGTCAAAACAACAATAAAAGAGGCGTCACATGCCCGTACCCGATCTGTTCCGCGAAGGCCTGGCCCGCGGCTGGAAAACCTACAACGGCGCACAGTTGGAGCAGGACCTGAACCTGGAAGCCGATGTCGCGATCATCGGCAGCGGAGCCGGCGGCGGCACCACCGCCGAAATACTCAGCGCTGCCGGCTACAAGGTCCTGCTGATCGAGGAAGGGCCGCTGAAAACCAGCGACGACTTCAAGATGCTCGAAGACGAGGCCTACACCAGCCTTTACCAGGAAGGTATCGGCCGCATGAGCAAGGACGGCGCCATTACCATTCTCCAGGGCCGGGCCGTCGGCGGCACCACGCTGATCAACTGGACCTCGAGCTTCCGCACGCCCGAACCGACCCTCGAACACTGGGCAAGGGAGCACAACGTCAAGGGGCACAGCGCCGCCGAAATGGCGCCCTGGTTCGAGAAAATGGAGCAACGACTTGGTGTCGCCCCCTGGGTGATGCCGCCCAACGCCAACAACGACGTGCTGCGCAACGGCTGCGAAAAACTCGACTACAGCTGGAAGGTCATTCCGCGCAACGTACGCGGCTGCTGGAACCTCGGCTACTGCGGCATGGGCTGCCCGACCAACGCCAAGCAATCGATGCTGGTCACCACCATTCCCGCCACCCTGGAAAAGGGCGGCGAACTGCTCTACCTGGCCCGCGCCGAACGACTATTGATCGATGGCGACAAGGTCAGCGGCCTGCAATGCGTGGGGATGGATGCACGCTGCGTGGCACCCAACGGCCGCACGATCACCGTCAAGGCCCGGCACTACGTGCTCGCTGGCGGCGGCATCAACAGTCCGGGGCTGCTGTTGCGCTCCAAGGCGCCGGACCCGAACGATCGCCTGGGCAAACGCACCTTCCTGCATCTGGTGAATTTCTCCGCCGGGCAGTTCAGCGAAGTGATCAATCCCTACTACGGCGCCCCGCAATCGATCTATTCCGACCATTTCCAATGGCTGGACGGAACCACCGGACACATGTCCTACAAACTGGAAGTACCACCGCTGCAACCGGCGCTCGCCAGCACGCTGCTGGGTGGCTTCGGCCCGCAAAGCGCACTGCGCATGGAACAACTGCCACACACCCACATGATGCTGGCGCTGATGCGTGATGGTTTTCACCCGGACAGCCCGGGCGGCAATGTGGAACTGCGCGGCGACGGCAGCCCGGTACTCGACTACCAGGTCTCGTCCTACGCCTGGGACGGCCTGCGTCGGGCGTTCCACAGCATGGCCGAGATCCAGTTCGCCGCCGGAGCCCAGTCGGTGCTGCCGTTGCATGCCGATGCCGGGTACGTGAGCTCGCTCGCCCAGGCCAGGACACTGATCGATGGCCTGCGCCTGGAAACCTACCGCACCCGCCTGGGCAGCGCCCACGTGATGGGCGGCTGTGCCATGGGTGAAGACCCGAAAACCGCGGTCGCCGACAGCCTCGGCCGTCATCACCAATTGCGCAACCTGTCGATTCACGATGGCTCGCTGTTTCCCACCAGTATCGGCGCCAACCCCCAGCTTTCGGTGTATGGGCTGACCGCCCAGTTGGCGACAGCCCTGGTCGATCGCCTGAAAACCCCATGAAAAAAGGAATATTCACAACGTCCATGGGGCTTTCTTCCGTACGCACTGACTTGGCCGACAGGAAAGGCTGCGATACCATCCGATTCCCCAACGGACTCCCGCCAGGACGACGCGATGAACCGAGTGTTGTACCCAGGTACCTTCGACCCGATTACCAAGGGCCATGGCGATCTGGTCGAACGCGCCGCACGCCTGTTCGACCACGTGATCATTGCCGTGGCCGCCAGCCCGAAGAAAAACCCGCTTTTCCCGCTGGAACAGCGTGTGGAGTTGGCCCGCGAGGTCACCCGGCACCTGCCCAACGTCGAAGTGATGGGCTTTTCCACCCTGCTGGCGCAGTTTGCCAAAGAGCAGAACGCCAATGTGTTTCTGCGCGGACTGCGTGCCGTATCGGACTTCGAGTATGAATTCCAGCTGGCGAACATGAACCGTCAGTTGGCACCGGAGGTCGAGAGTCTGTTCCTCACGCCATCGGAACGCTATTCGTTCATTTCCTCGACGTTGGTCCGTGAGATTGCCGCACTGGGCGGAGATATCAGCAAGTTCGTCCACCCGCTGGTGGCCGAGGCACTGACCATGCGCTTCAAGAAGTAACCCCGCGTGGCAGCTTCCAGAAGCTGCCGCGCACAACGCCCACGACCCCCACATCGTCGCGCCCGCGTGCACTGTGCGCGTCAATGCGGCACAATTGGCACATCAGTTTTTACGTTGCCCGGGTCTGTCGCCCTGGCCGGAGTGCCCATGTCCCTGATCATTACCGACGATTGCATCAATTGCGACGTCTGCGAACCCGAGTGTCCGAACGCCGCCATTTCCCAGGGCGAAGAGATCTACGTGATCGACCCGAACCTGTGCACCCAGTGCGTCGGCCACTACGACGAACCACAGTGCCAGCAGGTTTGCCCGGTGGATTGCATCCCGCTGGATGAAGCTCACCCGGAAACCCAGGATGAGTTGATGACCAAGTATCGCAAGATTACTGGCAAGGCCTGATAGTCCAAGGCATGCGCGGGGCTGGAGGGTTACGGGCAAGACGTGGCGAACTCTTCGCGGGCAAGCCACGCTCCTACAGGTGGGTGTGGCCCACAAACTGCTCATACGACAGCCATGGATTTATCCGCGAGTAGGCCCGCCTGCTCACTGATCGCCGTCGAAACCTTCCGCCGTACAGCCCAGGCAGCGGGCGAATGCCGCCTTGCCGGGGTCGACCACCAGCGCCTTGCCGGCCTTGCCCACGCCCTTGAAACCACCAAACACGGTGAACGGCAGCGAAACCACGAAAACCGCCGAGCCGACCAGCGTCGCCCCCACCAATAACGGGCGGGCAACCAGCAGGTCGCCAATCATCGCGTAGGCCGGCGGATTCTGGATCTGGTAGGTCGGGTCGCCACTGGTCCCGTCATCGGCCAGGACCGGCAGTGCCTGCAGGCCAAAGGTCAGGGCCAGCAACAAGGCCAGGGTACGGAACGGGTTCATGGCACTATCCTTCGGCTAAGCAACGGGGTGGCAAAGATTCACTATAGCGCCTGCCGGCCACTCGGGTCAGCTCTGGCAGCGCGGACAATAGACGCTGGCGCGCTGCCCCAGGCGAATCTCGCGCAAGAGGCTGCCGCAGACCTTGCAATGCTCGCCGCCACGACCATAGACGAACAGCTCCTGCTGGAAGTAGCCGGGTTGGCCGTCGCCGCCGATAAAGTCGCGCAGGGTAGTGCCGCCACGCTCGATGGCATGGGCCAGGATCCGCTTGATCTCGATCGCCAGCTTGAGATAACGCGCCCGGGAAATCCCGCCGGCCTCGCGGCGTGGATCGATCCCGGCAGCGAACAGTGCCTCGGTCGCGTAGATATTGCCCACGCCCACCACCACCGCGTTATCCATGATGAACGGCTTGACCGCCATCGAGCGCCCACGGGACAGCTGAAACAACCGCTCGCCGTCGAACAGGTCGGTCAACGGTTCCGGCCCCAGCCGCGTCAGCAACTCGTGCTTGAGCGGTTCGAGACTCCAGAGCATGGCGCCAAAGCGCCGTGGATCGGTGTAGCGCAAAGCCAATCCCGACTCCAGCTCGATGTCCACATGCTCATGCTTGGCCGCCGGCAGGCCGACCTCGACCAGCCGCAGGTTGCCCGACATCCCCAGGTGACTGATCAGCGTACCGACCTCGGCATTGATCAACAGGTACTTGGCCCGTCGCTCGACCTGCACGATACGTTGCCCGGACAGCCGCACATCGAGATCTTCCGGGATGGGCCAACGCAGGCGCCGGTCGCGGACAATCACACGGCTGACCCGCTGCCCTTCCAGATGAGGCGCGATACCGCGCCGGGTGGTTTCGACTTCGGGTAATTCAGGCATGGAGATTCCAGGTCAGGCAGTGGCGAGCGCCAAATCAGTGAACACCCAGTTCGCGGATATTTTCCCTGAGGGTCTCGAAGTCGTAGTCGGACAGTCCGACATAATCGAGCACCAGAGGGGCGATGGCATTCCACTCGCGATCCTCGGATTCACCGCCCAGTACACGGTGGGACGCGCAGATGTGCTCAGCCATTTTCAGGATCGCCAGCAGGTTCTTCAACTGACTGTTGCGGGTGGACTCATCGCTGAAGATCGCCAACGCGTTGTGGTGGTTGGCGATGGCGTTGGTCACATGCTCCGGCAGGCGCCAGGACTTGGCCGTGTAGTAGCCGACCACCGCATGATTGGTGTTGAACGCATCGTTCTCGGTATCCACCACTCGTTTATCGGGACCGGCATTGGCGTAGGCCTGCTCCAGCACCGTCATGTAGTCGGGGAAACGCTTGATCATCAGCGGAATCCCGCAATCGTGGAACAGCCCCAGCGCATAGGCCTCGTCGATGGCCTGTGAACCGGTACGCTTGGCCAGCGTCAGGCTGGTCATTGCCACGTCCTGGGCGGTATCCCAGAAGCGGTTGAGGGTGACGATGGTTTCATCGGCCATCTCGCCCTTGATCGACTGCGCATTGATCAGATTGATGATCGAACGGCTGCCCAGCAGGGTCACTGCCCGTTGAATCGAGGCGATCTTGTTGGTCAGGCCGTAATAGGGCGAGTTGACGATTTTCAGCAATGCACCGGAGAGTCCAGGGTCCTGACTGATCAACCGGGCGATGACATCCAGGTCCGGGTCAGGCATGTACTGCTCCATCTGCAGATCCACCATGATCTGCGGTTGGGGCGGCACGCTGATGCCTTGCAAGGCCTGCTGGATCTGTTCGGCTGTAAGTTCTTGGGACATGAGTACACACTCCGGGCGAGTCGCCGATTCTATCGGAAAAGTCGGCCCGGATGGGCGATCTGTGAACTCAATCACATGAAACATGACGAGCCGGCGAGGGACAACTCCCGCTATAATTCCGCTCTTTTTTCCGGAGCGACGTCATGTCCCTGCCCAGCCTGCGCCTCAAAGCCAATGCCGACCGCCGCCTGCGCGCCGGTCACCTGTGGGTCTACAGCAACGAAATCGACGTGGCCGCGACCCCACTGCACGGCTTCAAGGCCGGTGACCAGGCCATCCTCGAAGCCGCTGGCGGCAAGGCCCTGGGCATTGTCGCCATGAGCCCGAACAACCTGATCTGCGCCCGCCTGCTGTCGCGCGATGCCCGCCTGCCGCTGGACAAGTCGCTGCTGGTGCACCGCCTCAACGTCGCCCTGTCGCTGCGCGAGCGGCTGTTCGACAAGCCGTTCTACCGCCTGGTCTACGGCGACTCCGACCTGCTGCCGGGGCTGGTGGTCGATCGTTTCGGCGACATTCTGGTGGTACAACTCGCCTCGGCGACCATGGAACAGCACAAGGCCGATGTGATCGCGGCGCTGGTCCAGGTGCTCAAGCCCAGCGGCATCCTGTTCAAGAACGATTCGGCCGCGCGCGATGCCGAAGGCCTTGAGCGTTATGTCGAGACCGTGTTCGGCCTGGTGCCGGAATGGGTCGCCCTGGAAGAGAACGGCGTGAAGTTCGAGGCCCCGGTAATGGAAGGCCAGAAGACCGGCTGGTTCTATGACCACCGCATGAACCGCGCGCGCCTGGCCCCCTATGCCAAGGGCAAGCGGGTCCTCGACCTGTTCAGCTACATCGGCGGCTGGGGTGTGCAGGCTGCGGCTTTCGGTGCCAGCGAAGTGTTCTGCGTCGACGCTTCCGGCTTCGCCCTCGACGGTGTGGAACGCAACGCCACGCTGAACGGTTTCGCCGATAAGCTGACCTGCATCGAAGGCGATGTATTCGAGGCCCTGAAAGAGCTGAAATCCGCCGAAGAGCGTTTCGACGTGATCGTCGCCGACCCGCCAGCGTTCATCAAGCGCAAGAAGGACCTGAAGAACGGCGAAGGCGCCTACCGCCGCCTGAACGAGCAGGCCATGCGCCTGCTGAGCAAGGATGGCATTCTGGTCAGCGCGTCCTGCTCGATGCACCTGCCCGAGGACGACCTGCAGAACATCCTGCTGACCAGCGCCCGCCACCTGGACCGCAATATCCAACTGCTGGAGCGCGGTGGCCAGGGTCCGGACCACCCGGTACATCCGGCGATCCCGGAAACGCGTTACATCAAGAGCATTACCTGCCGCTTGCTGCCTAACAGCTAAGTAGTTGCCGCCCGCCCTGCTTCCGGGACGGGCGGCACCTCACAGACAATCGTCAGCCATCACCCCAGTTGAAATCCCTGCGACGCACCTCTTCCAGAAAGTGCCGCCGACACGCGCCTGTAGCCAATAACTGGATATGACCGACATATAACTCGGATATACCCTACATATCTATTCTTTGCCAACTGCCTGTACAAGCCTATTATCTGAATGATCGCCTTATTCTTGAGGCGATATAAACAGATAAACAGAAAGGAGATACGACAATGGCAAAGATAAAACTTGAACATGAAGTATCCGCCGGCCATCACGCGATGCTCGGAACATTAAAATAAACCCGAGTCAGGCTGGATCGATTCCCCCTTCATCGATCCAGCCTGAAACCGAGAAACGGGTATAAGTTCATGTATATAAACCCAGATCTGTTCATCCTGATAAAGTCACCTGCACTTGTCATCTGGAATTACCAGTCCCATGAACAGTATTCGATGGATAAATCCCATTCCGAGCGGCTGATCGAACTGCTCGAAAAGCCCTCCCGTTTCGACCCGAATCACCCGGTCGACTCGACCTTGGTGACCACCGGCATCCTGAGCGAAAGTCCCTTCGCCAGCGCCTATTGGGGCTGGGATGACCTGTCGAGAATCTTCCATATCGGCACCCGCGATCTGCCGCAGGCGAACCTCCCGGCCAACAACGCGCAATGGGCACGGGATTACCTCGCCCACTGTCGGGACGTCATGCAGCGCCCGCAACCGCAGCCCCACCGCCATGCCAGCGCCCTGCAGCAGGACATGATCCACCTTCCCCTCCCCTTGCCAGGCCATGACGATGGCAGCAACGTCGGCTTCACCAGCGTGCTCCTGCAGCGCAAGACCTGCCGGAAGTTTCTGAGCTGGCGTGTTTCCCTCAAACACCTCAGTACGGTGCTTTATCTTTCCCTGGGCTATTTGAAAGAGCGCGAACATGATATCGATCCGTGCATCCCGGAAGCTTTTCGGGCTCGTCGCAGCAGTCCATCGGGAGGTGGCCTGAATTGCAGCGAAGGTTATCTATATATCCGTAACGTCGACGGTATCGGGCCGGGGTTTTATTATTACCACCCGGACCAACATGCGCTGACACTTATAAGAGGCCTGAACACCTCCCTGGCGATGTTGGTGCAAGGACAGCACTTTATCGAGAACTTGCCTTTCGGCCTGTTCATTACCTGTCGATTCGACAAGATGTGGTGGAAGTATCCACACTCACAGGGTTATCGCGTCGCCCTGTTGGAAGCCGGGCATATTTCGCAAACTTTCCAACTCGCCGCCACCGCCCTGGGCCTGAAGACCTGGGTGACCGCCGCCCTGACCGAACGGAAGATCGAGCAGGCATTGCGCCTGGAAGACCTTGGCGAACAGCCGCTGTTGTTCGTCGGCGCTGGCTACAGCCATGGCGAGTCGATCTGCGACGAACTTCGGGAACTGCTCAAGACGTCCTCGGAAAACCTTTGATGCCTTCGACCGCAACCAACCCACGATCATCGAACCGCTCCCGACTGCTGCTGGTAACGGGCATCTCGCTGATCAGTTTTTTCCCACTCAACGTCCTGCTACCGGCGTTTCCCACCCTGGCGGAACAGTTCGCCACGTCGACCGCCGATATCGCCCTGACGGTCAGCCTGTTCACTCTGGTCTTCGCCTTCTCGCAACTGCTGACCGGGCCGCTCTCCGATCGACTCGGACGCAAGGAAGTGCTGCTGGCATGCCTCACCATTGCCTGTATGGGCGCCATCGGTTGCACCCTGGCCCTGAACTTCACCACCTTCCTGTTCTTTCGTGGCGTCCAGGCCCTGGGTTGCGGCTTCTTCGTTCTCGGCCTGGCATTGGTCGAAGACCTGTTCGAGCCGCAGGACCGCGCCTGCGTACGTATCAGCTACATGAGCTTCAGCGGCCTGTTCGTGGCCCTGTCGCCCCTGCTCGGTTCCTGGTTGCTGGACCACTTTGGCTGGAAGAGCAGCTTTCATGCCTTTGCCATTGTCGCCGGAGGCCTCTTCCTGTTGGCGCTGCGGGTGCTACCCCCGCGCTGCGCCGCAGACGCAACACATAGCCCGGCCCAGCGCCTGTCGATCGGGGAAATCCTCAGCCATGGCGACTTCCGCCGTTACTGGCAGATTGCAGCCCTGGTGTTCTGCGCCTACTTTGCCCTGACCAGCGTATCCCCACTGATCTTCATGGACGGTTTGCGGCTCTCCGAGTACCAGTACGCCATCGTACTGCTGATCTATGGCACGGCCTATCTGCTTGGCGGCGTGGCCGCCGCCTGGTTGCAGAAGCGCCTGGGAGTACGGGCCCAGATCGACATCGGCCTGCTTCTGCTGGGCGCCGCCGGCCTGGTGCTGCTGTTGATCCTGCAACTGGGGCTGGTTTCCACCGCCAGCCTGTTGCTGCCCATGTGCCTGAGCGCCGCCGCGGTCAGTATCACCCGCCCTGCGGCGATCTCCGCGGCGATGCTGCTGTTCTCGGCCAACGCCGGTACTGCGGCATCGGCGGGCAACACCCTCATGTTTCTCGCGGCCGCCGCCGGTAGTGCAGTCCTGGCCCGGAGCGATACCCTGCTGCTGCCGACCCTCGGCATGGGTTTCATCATCTGCAGCCTGCTCGGCCTGTTGAACAGCGCCAGGATCGGGCGCTGAGCGCAGCCGTCAGGCCCTCGAGTCGATCACTCCGCACCACCGGCCCCGGAAATCCATGGCACGTGGATGAAGCCAGGCCTCCTCCCCTTGAGCGTCCGCCCCATTCCTTCCAGGCGCCAGCGGTGTAGAATCGCTCTATTCATCGCCAGTCATCCCCCGGCGGGTTTATGAGCTCAGGCTGAAACGCACGGCGATCCCGTGTCGTTATCGGCAGCTTTCGGACACACGGCCATTTTCCAGGTGTTCCCGAGGGTCAATAGAAGCTCACTCCCCACTTGTTACCTGATTAGCCGCCCGGAGTGCTCCATGCCTGATTACCGCTCGAAAACATCCACCCACGGCCGCAACATGGCCGGTGCCCGTGCCTTGTGGCGCGCCACGGGGATGAAAGACGCCGACTTCAAGAAACCGATCATCGCCGTCGCCAACTCCTTCACCCAGTTCGTACCTGGCCACGTCCACCTCAAGGACATGGGCCAACTGGTCGCCCGCGAGATCGAACGCGCCGGTGGCGTCGCCAAGGAATTCAACACCATCGCCGTGGATGACGGCATCGCCATGGGTCACGACGGCATGCTCTATTCGCTGCCGAGCCGCGAGATCATCGCCGACTCCGTCGAGTACATGGTCAACGCCCACTGCGCCGACGCCATCGTCTGCATCTCCAACTGCGACAAGATCACCCCTGGCATGCTGATGGCCGCCCTGCGCCTGAACATCCCGGTGATCTTCGTGTCCGGCGGTCCGATGGAAGCCGGCAAGACCAAACTGGCCTCCCATGGCCTGGACCTGGTGGACGCCATGGTCATCGCCGCCGACTCCAGCGCTTCTGACGAGAAGGTTGCCGAGTACGAGCGCAGCGCCTGCCCGACCTGCGGTTCGTGCTCCGGCATGTTCACCGCCAACTCGATGAACTGCCTGACCGAAGCCCT